>SDBT01013742.1_pt1 | contig 12949 bp, 27 predicted proteins | sample 2277101 | NCBI WGS metagenome assembly SDBT01 (sample SAMN10404973, study PRJNA504765) | marine sediment metagenome | isolation source: marine sediment core GS10_PC15, 103 cmbsf | place: Arctic Ocean: Southern Knipovich Ridge | collected 2010 | reverse complement strand
GAGACCCCGATGATGTAAAGACTTTGGTGAAGACCTTTAATAGAGGCATGGCAGCCGCACGTCGGCTGTGGAAACACCATGACCGTGATCTAGTCGGAAGAGTAGGTGAGTTTGCTGTACCGCCGCAATTCTGTGCGCCGGTATATGATATCGAGCTTGTAATAAAACCAAAGCCAAAGCGCAATCACTTCGGATTCACAGTAGGTGATGGCTGGCAAGTATCATACACTGGTAACCACAAGGTGAACATCGGCTGCAGAGATTATAGCATCACAGAGCTGCGACGTGCGTTACGCTGTCTACTAAAAGGCGGAAATAGTTACAGCGGTCCAGAGACTAAAGGAAACTACAAAGCTACGCGCAATGGCATCAAAGATGGAACGCATTATATCAGCTGGAAGGACGCAGAGAAGTTGTACGAAGCGTGTAACCAATTCATAGAGGATAACAGTGTCTATTAGGAGTAGTAACTATGACCGATACTAAAGAACCGAAGCAAGATGGATCAACACCGACACGTAACAAGAGTGATGAGCTACTAGCGCATGCAGTAGGATTGTACATCCACCGACTGTCGATTGATAGAATACTGCAGCGGATAATCAATGCGGAAGATGGCGGCTTTGATCCACATCACGATCAGCTAGACTTCCTACTCGGTAAGATCCTGAAGAAGAAAGATTACTATGAATACTACCACAGCAATACGCGTAAGATAGACGAAGCTGCGATGTTCGGCTCCACGTTCTATCCAGATCGAATGACCGATGCAATCTATGATCTAACAGAGTACAAAGACGCGTATGCATCTCACAAGTCAGCGCGAGATATTGAAGGCTTAGGATACCAAGCTATTGAGGAAGTAAGACGACTGTATAAACTTGACAAGGCAGCGAAACCGATAAGCGGAAGGACACGTACGTGACTTATGACAAAATACAGAGTGTACTCTAAGAACGGATCATCAGCTGACTTCAAAGCTACATCAATGAACGCAGTAGTAGACAAACTCACTGAGTCCGATGAGATTGAGAACGTGGATAGGTGGAAAGGCGGTAAGCGTTACTATCTAAAGATCTTAGAGAAGCGTCCGCACTGGGCTCCTAAGCGAGTAATAAAAGCCAGTTGACGAACGAAAAGGATAGTGATAAACTTAAGCTTTAAAGATGAGCGAGATAACACAAGTATTATTAATGCAGTTACTTGCAGCCTTACTAGCAGGTATATGCATAGGACTATTAATTTAAGGAGAGTAAGTGAATAGCCGAGTCTTCATCATCTCAGATCATCACTTCAATCATGAGGACATCCTGAAGTACTCACCGATGCGACATGGCACGACAATAGAAGAGCATAACGAATGGCTAGTGCAGCAGCATAACTCAGTGGTCAAGAACGGTGATCGGGTTTACTTCCTTGGTGACGTTGCAATGAAACCAAGAGACATGCGCTTCCTTCACGGAATGTATGGACAGAAGTTCTTAGTAAGAGGCAATCATGACAAAGGAAACGTACAAGAATATCTCAAGTACTTTCAGAATATCTATGGTATCATACGTAAGGAACACTTCTGGTTAACACATGCGCCAGTACATCCAAGTTCATTAAGAGGTGGTTATAATGTCCATGGACATATGCACCGCAACACAGTAAAAGAAGCGGACGGCGTCACCGATGATCCTAGATACATAAACGTTTGTATTGAGCACAACTCAGGGATTCCGGTGGCCTTGTCTGACCTACGAAAGAAGTATCCTAAACCAAAGAAGAAGGAATAGTCATGTTAACTTATTTATGGATAGCAGCAGTGATAGCGATGATAGCAGTCTTCTGGGTAGCGCTATCAAAGTACCCAGTGACCTTCAGTAACAAGGCTCCTACAACTCAACGTCCTAGTAGAGTGACAAGCGCAAGGCCTTTGAAAGAGTTCACTGCTCCGAAGGATGGTTACTATATCATCAATGGAGAAGAGTTTTACCTACAAGCTAATCAGACATATAACTTTGGGATTCAGCGTCGTGGACGTAAATCTAAATCTTCCTAGATATCTGCAGCCGATAGGTAGCGGACTCTGCGTACCATATGCAATCATGTCTATACTAGAATTGTACGACATCTCTCGTACAATGCCAGAGATCATCAAAGGCTGTAAGACACACTACAAGCAAGGCACGGATCAAGACGACTACACAAAGTACCTGCAGTCTTTAGGCCTGAAGTTTGTTCGTATCAAGTTTAAGCACAATGAGATTGCAAGGGCCTTAGCAGATGAGACTGCAATAGCTATCTGTTATGCGAATCACTTCTCGATAATCTCAGGATGTCATCACAGACACGGTGTCCCATTCTACACACTGACAGATCCGTTCTATGGAATCATGGACATACCACACGACATACTAGAGGAGATCATGCAGGCTGAAGGCAAAGAATATAACGGACTCTGGTGTAGGAAGATAGTAGTAGACAAGCGTGCTTAGCTATAGTAATCTAGAAATAGGAGTAAATAACTATGGGCAATAAAAACAACTCAGGCAACTACAACTCAGGCGACTGCAACTCAGGCAACTACAACTCAGGCTACTACAACTCAGGCTACTGCAACTCAGGCAACTACAACTCAGGCGACCACAACTCAGGCGACCGCAACTCAGGCGACTGCAACTCAGGCAACTACAACTCAGGCGACCGCAACTCAGGCTACCGCAACTCAGGCGACTGCAACTCAGGCAACTACAACTCAGGCAACTACAACTCAGGCTTTTTTAATACAAATAGACCCACTGTCCGGTTATTTAATAAAGATACTGGCAAAGAGCGAGATCAGATCTCACTTCCTTACATAGGGTTATCAATAACTAAATGGATACCTGAGTCAGACATGACTAATGAGCAGAAAGCTAATGATCCAGATTTTCATACAAACCTAGGAACTCTAATAAAGCTAAGCTATCATCAAGCATGGGCACAAGCGTGGGAGAAGGCTGACGATAAACTAAAACAAAGCTTCCTAGACTTACCTAATTTTGACTCCAGTATATTCAAAGAGATTACAGGAATAGATGTAGACCATCAGTCTGAGCCGTGCGACAATAGGATAGTAGAGATTGACGGTAAGAAGTATAAACTTACGGCAATTGATTAGTGACCATGATAGGAGTAACAATGAAAGAAAATACAGTGAGTTATCATATAGAAGTAATGAGCAAGGACGTGGTCTTATTCACGATCACGGCTATGATCGATAAGCTTAAAGCAATAGGCATTGCGGACAGGCTTTACGCAACTGGAGCTTTTGACGCTGTCTTAGTGATTAAGGACTCTATCAGCGTGTCGCATGGTAAGGAAGTAGCTTACGATCCAATGCATCCAGAGACTCATCAAGCACTGCAAGCAGGAGCTGAGCAATGCAGGAGGTAGGCAGATGAGCCGCAAAATTTATACGATACAAGAATTAGCTAACATGCGAGATTGTCGCGAATTTAAAAGTAAGCACGCCGAAACTCTGTTTGAAACTGCAGTTACTCTATTAGGACAAATAGAAGGATTAAAAGAATCTCTACCTAACGTGCAAATTAAACCTGAGATGTTTGAGGCTACCTTATGTGAATTCTTAGACGATTTACTTGAGAAAGACGCTTACTATGATATGGTAATAAAAGGAGAGATGAGAATGACAGGCAGCAGAGATGAGTACTTAGATTTAAACGGACTGACTACGGAGTTAGCTGTATTCAGTGGTATGATAGTAGATGCCTTACAGTTCTATAAGGAGAAAACTCCCGGCACATACGCGGTACAGCTAGCCGTGAGTCTTTATCCAGATGACGTCGGTGGTGACGTAAAAGTAGTTCCCTGCGCTAAAATTATAAACCCTAAAGACGTGTGTGCAGAGACTATAGAATGTAGTATCGAGTGCAGCAATGTAGACGACGCTGACAGGTTACTAGCGTCTTTTGCTAACTCGCTCGATAAGAGTAGGTTACTAGAAGTATGTGGTGCAAAATTAGAGCGATTTAAATAGGAGATAACCAAATGAAGATCTATCTAGCAGGACCAGACGTATTCCGAGAAAAGGCAGTTGACTACGGTCGCTACCTAAAGCAGCGCTGTAAAGAGTACGGGCATGAGGGACTCTTTCCGCTAGACAATGACTTCAGTAAGACAGTCGCTGACACGTCAAAAGAAATTTATCAATCGAACATAGAGCTAATCAAGCAAGCAGATGTAGTGCTCGCTAATGTAACGCCGTTCAGAGGTCCGAGTCTTGACCCCGGTACTGCGTGGGAGATGGGCTACGGCGCAGCTCTTGGAAAGCTAGTGATAGGCTATAACATGCCGTTCTCTGAATACAAGACTCGCGTACCAGATGAGCTGATCTGCAAAGAGTTTCCAATAGTAGAGGATTTCGAGCAGTACGACAACCTAATGATTGTCTACAGTGCGCGTAAGTCGTTTGACACAATGCGCGAAGCGCTAGGATACATCAACGCTTTGGAATTACACTAGGGAGTATCATCATGATTAAGATAGTATGGAATGTAGTAATGACGATGATGACTACCAGCATAATGCTGACGGCGGCGTTAGTAGGCGCAATCATCTTCGGTAAGATTCAAGGGATGATGTAGTGAACTTCACTGTGAAAGAAAAACGGCTGATAAACAAGCACCGAGGTCAGCTGTTTCTAGTAAAAACATATCCCCATAAGTACAGAGTGAAGCAAGAGATTGACAGAGGACCTTCTGTCGGTAACCAGATAGTGTATAGAGAGTTTCAAGAGAAAAGCCACGGCGTCTGGATTTCTATTGACTATAGTCACTGGACCATGGCTTTTTAAGGAAGTGTCGTTCTAGACACAGTTGACGCGTCCCTATTTATCTGTAATACTGTAAGTAGGAGAATGTCAGGTATGGCTAAAACCTATATAGTAGTAAAAGGAACGAGATCACGATTCGTTGTAATCAACAGACGAACTCGTAAGATCTACTCTAACCACAATGATCTAATAGAAGCACGTAGATGCGCCAGAGATCAGAACTGGACTAATTACGTGCAGACATTGTCAGTAGTGCGGAGCTACCTAAGATGATTAACGCTAAGGCCAACATCCGTAAACTACTAAAGCAATTAGACGGACTCATCCTTCGCTTTGCGATAGCTAGCGATATACGGTTAGTCAAAACTATGTACTTACGCTCACAACTGCAGCGCTGTTACATCGTTCGACTAGAGGAAGATTTACGAGAGATAGGAAGGAAGGCAGCGTAATGAGTAGCCTAGAGATCAGAGGACTTAGAATACCGAGTGCACATTTGAACGATAAGAACAAGATCAGGTACGCTGAAGTAGTAAGCCTAAGGTACAGTTTTGATACAAATAGGCAGCGCGGTTTAGTTTTTCAGTTAGACAGTGGACCCACTGGTTTTGAAAGCTTCTACGTGGATGACTTCTTAAAACGAATTCAATCTGCATACGACTTCGCATGGTGCGCATGTGCTGGCACCCATAACCGATGGGATGAGCTGTGGATTCCAGCGAGTGAGATGAGACGCGCACTAAAGGATTATATATGAGTAGAAGTACTGTAAAGTTTGCATTAGGATTTCTGTTAGGGCTCTTCTTAGGAAGTGCGATTATCTTAGCTTCAATGCCAGCACAAGCTGACAGCTTAGATGTACGCATGGGCGCGGGACTAAAAAAGATTCCATACTCAGCAATCTATAGCATTGGCTACACAAAGGATCTAGAGAAGAACTACTCGACAAGACTTAACGTAGGAATGTGGACAGATGATCAGTTCGGACACAAAGGATCTATGTTCATGTCCATTGCAGTAGGCAGAACCTTCGGTGATAAAGAGAAGTTCCACGTAAAGATTTATGTAGGCGTAGGATTCATCTCGCATCCAGACGTGATCCTATCAACACCGCTGCAGTTCACTGAAGAGTTCATAATAGGCTACGGTTCTGTAGTTATCATCTTCGCGCATTGGAGTAACGGCGGTATAAAACATCCTAACACGGGTAGAGATTATCCGATGGTAGGCTACAGTTTGGAGTTTTGATGGGCACTAAGATACTAGTAGGAATAGTCTCAGTTTTAGCTGGAGCTTTATGGGCGGATTTCCTGGACACTGGACATCCGATCGGACTAATGTTAGCATTAGGCATTAGTGTACTGGCGTACATAGGACTCAAAAGGATTTTCTAACGATGGCTAAGAAATGGTACGACCGCAAAGTACAGCGTAACTCCAAAGAAGTTAAGAAGATGATCAGCATCCTAAAAGAGATGGACATCGGCTATCGGTTCTTTTGGAATCGTACCTCTAATCTCTATGGTGGGTATGCGTTACTAGAGGAGACTAAGATAGTAGTCTTTCCTACAGACCTACAAGAGTTTGTAAGTGTCGCTTGCCACGAGATTGCACACATCTTAGATCATGAAGAAGACAGGTATCCGTGCTACTTAATAGACGATGCCTCAGACTTCACGCAACGCACGTTTAACCAATGGTGCAAACAGTTACTACCAGCTGAACGCCACGCAGACAGACGCGGCGCAGCTCTACTAAAGAAATACTTTCCTGAGATTCCGTTCAGTCCACACTATCACGGTGGTCAAGGTATCGTACACATGAGAAACCATATTGCTATGGTAGGGAAAGCTGAGAAGCTTAAGATTGCAAAGGAGTACAGATGGCGATAAAACATGGACATGCTAGCGATAGGACAGGTAAGTCTCCTACTTACGTAAGCTGGCAGAAGATGAAGGAACGATGTAACAATCCAAACCACGTACGGTACTATTGTTACGGCGGACGAGGTATCAAGGTCTGCGCACAGTGGGACAAAAGCTTCGTGGTATTCCTAAAGTACATGGGAGAGCGTCCACAAGGGATGACCTTGGATCGGGTAAACTCTAATAAAGGATACGAACCTGGTAACGTAAGATGGGCCACACTTTCGCAGCAAAACAAAAACAGACGACCATGGGCACGTTGAAAAATCTTACGGGGCAGCGGTTCACACGTTTGACTGCCATAAAAGCTGTAGGAGCCCTTGGTGGAAAAAAGATATGGGAGTGTAAGTGTGCTTGCGGTAATTTAGTAAAAATCCGTAGTACTAATTTAACAAGTGGTCATACCAGATCATGCGGGTGCCTTGCAAAGGATAGGCTGATAGACATGACTGGCCAGCAGTTTGGTAGGCTTACCGTGAAAGGTTATTGTGGAAAGGCGAGATGGTTATGTGAATGTGCGTGTGGTAAATTTAAAAAAGTAAGACGTAGTCATCTGGTATCTGAGGCTACAACATCGTGTGGATGCTACCGAGTTGATCGTGCTATAGCACAGAATACGAAGCACGGACACGTAAAAAATAATCGTGCTTCACGCACTTACTGTACTTGGGCCAGCATGAAGACCCGATGCAATAATCCAAACGCTGACAACTATTCGTACTACGGCGGACGCGGAATTAAAGTCCACGGTGAGTGGGACACCTCTTTTTTAAAGTTCTACGCATATATGGGTGAAAGACCGTTAAATCATACCATTGATAGGATTGATCCGAACGGAAACTATGAACCTGGAAACGTGCGATGGGCCACACCTACAGAGCAAGGAAGGAATAAGAGAAGATGACAACAATCTGCGCTATCTCAGATACCCACAACAGACACCAGAAACTAACTATCCCACCTTGTACGTTTCTAATCCATTGCGGCGATGAATCTTTCCAAGGCACTAAGTCAGAGACTAAGCACTTTGCTAAGTGGTTCAATAAACAGCCAGCTAAGCACAAGATCTGGACCCCTGGTAATCACTCAAGAAACTTTAAACGAGACTACCCACAATCCTTAGAGTGGATGAAGGTACACTGTCCTGACATACACGTCCTGATTAACGAGGATGTGATCTTAGAGGGTTTAAAGCTCTGGGGTAGCCCATGGACCCCGTTCTTCTGCGACTGGGCCTACAATGGCGCTGTGACGCCATCTGACGCGGCAATACGAAGGATACCCTACATGCAGGACATATGGCGACAGATACCGCTTGATACAGACGTTCTTATAACCCACGGCCCGCCGAGAGGCATTCTAGACCTTAACCAAGAGGGATACAGGCAAGGCTGCTGCCACTTACTACAAAGATTACAGTACGTTGAGCCACGTGTCCACATCTTCGGGCACCTGCACGGCAGTTATGGTCACATGACTGTACGTAATACTGAGTATTATAACGTCAGCAGCTGTGACGAGGACTACAATTGCGTAAACCCAGTGACTGTGATAGAATTGCCGTAAAGAAAGAAGCTAGAATACTTGATAAAGAGTAGTTAAATACTAGTCTACTAGCATAAATCTAATAATTGTGGTATAATTATACGTATGAGCGATAAAAGTCACAACTACCCAGGGACACTGAAATTAGGTCAGAAGATTATCGGCTTCGTCCTTTGGTGGAGTGAGCGTGACGGCAATGGGGTAATTCAAGACCGTAGTGGTAATGAGTTCTATTTTGATCGGTCTGTTTGGTCAGGGTTCCAGGACCCACTTCACACCCAGTGCGTAAAAGGCTTTATATCTATTATTGAGCCTAAATGTGTTGCACTTAATAAGGTCACAGACTTATGCGGTGATTCACAGCACTTTGGAGAGCCCACTCGTGACTACTGAAAGCTTAGAGTTCATAGAATGGGAGACAAAGTATGAGGTACGAGATCAGGATCTAATCCAGTTTAAGATAATCGCGTCTCAGATACCCGATATCAAGAAGTATATTTATATTGAAGGCCCTGACCACTGCTATGACCATCCGAAAGAATGGTACAAGGCTAATCCGCAATGGGACCGCAACGGCACGTTCATCCGATACCGCAAGCCGTCCTTTGGACTGGATGGCGGTAGGAGACAGGTCACATGGAAATACAAGCCAGCTGGCGCTAAAGATAATGTCAGACGCGTTGAGCATAACTGGGATGTAGGCACCACACCGGAGCAAGTGATCCTAGAGCAGTTGAAAGATCAAGGCGCCGTGTTCAATTTCTCTATCGTAAAGAACTGCCACATCTATGTCTTTAACGATGCTACCATAGTGTTTTACAACGTGTACGACACGACAAATGGCACGCCGTCCAAGACTGACTACTTTGTAGAGATCGAAGTGTGTGAAGACCTTATCAAAGACTTGACAGCGGATCAAGCATGGGACATCATAACTAAGTATGAGCAGATCCTAGCTCCTATCCCTGGCGTTAGCGCTCGTAGACGATTGAAGCAGAGCCTATACGAGCGATACAGGAGAAAATAAGATGACGAATAAATTTCATTAGTTGTTACTGATAGTTACACCACACGGTATAGTATTTTGAGGGACAAAATCTAACATGCGAACATATATCTGTATTGACTGCCAGAACGAGGATGCTTGCGAATGGTGTGAAGTCTGTACGAGACCAGTGTGCGGAGACTGTGATGACGTGCATGACTGCCTACAAGATCTGATAGAGCCCGAAGATACCGAAGAAGATGAAGACGATGATATGGAAGAAAGCAGCAATTGCGAGGCTTTGTATCACGATCCAGACGACTACTAACCGCTAGGAAGTGTATGACTAACCAAACACGTCGGATGACCGGACCTGAAGCGAAGCTCGTAGCACTGCTCAAAATCTTTGAAAAGGCTACTGATTCTAAGGCACAGGTAGTCAAACTCACAGCTACTAAAGAAGCGGTTAAAGTACTGAGGCGTCTTGAGCAAGATGACAAGGTGTGTAGAATTCTACGGCTAGAGGAAGTGAACAAAGATAGCTATACAGTCTACATGGATATTTACAACTTCTGTCAATATATCAACTATATAGCTGCGATTACTAACCTAGACTTGATGATGGACGGTAGCATCAAAGCAAAAGACGGCTACAAAATCACACCAGACTACAGCGCATAAAAGTATATTAAGTTAAGGATGGTCAAATGACAAAATGTAACGAAGTCTGGATCTACTTCATACAGCCGCACAAGCAAGGCATACGGCTGTCCTATTCTGAAGAGACTGCAGCACATTATCTGAGAGTAAGCCAGGATAAAGAAAAGTTAACAGTAGAGTATAAAGACCTAAAAGGACGCTTGGTGAAATCAGTTAACTTCAATTATCAGCATATACTAGAGTGGGATTGTAAAGAGATCTTCACAGATCCAGTAAGCAAGGTTAGGGAGACCAATGGGACGTAATAAAGGCGATAAGTACAACTGGGATAAGATCGGCGCTGCCACGTGGCAGAGTAACCCCCAACGAGAGAAGCAGTGGACCGGCACTATCGTTCAGGACGGCGGCACACAGATCTATACACTCACGATCTCAGCCAATGGTGAGAGTGACGTAGTCACAGAGCACGGCTCACGCAAGAGAGCTAAGGGCGCATACCGCAAGTTTCTATTTGACCAATAGTGTAGTAGTGTGCTATACTCAAGCTTAGGAGTAGGCACACATGAAACTATTTTACTTTACACTAATCCTTTTCGCTACTAGCTGTGGCATTCATCATAGCTTTGATACGATCATGGTAGAGCCAATTATAGTGGAGCCGGTGCAGCACCTAGTCAACATGAGTAACGCAGAGAAGTTCTTAGACACCTACTGCGAAGACAAGTACCGTAACCAGCCACAAAAGATAGCTCGGTGTAAAGGTGAACAGTTAGACGTATTCGTAGGAGCATTGAATGCCGCGCAAAGCACCGAATAAAAAGAAACGAGCTACCCAGAAACAAGGTGCTATCACCCACAAACTAGGTGACGTTCATTTCTTAGGTGGCCTAGAATGCAGCGTAAAGTTAGTGAACACTGGCATAGGATTTCTGTTCCCTACCACAGATGATGAAGACTTTCCATTGATTGCAAAGCACATCTGTTACGCAAAGATCTACGACGACGGTGAAGTAGTATATCTTTCTAAAGCGTATCAGGATCTCGTGGATTGAAAGCCTTCTGCACAGTACATCCCTGATACTTATCTCCTGCTAAGATCTTACCCGTATGGATAGCAGTAGCCATAGAAGTCCCTGACATGTATGCCACGTCGTAGTTTAGTGTGTAGGATCGGACATCTACCCCTAACTCCCAGACATTAACAGTACTACCATAGTTTGAATGCTGTGACTTTCCAGTACAAGTTTTGTTCATCCCACCTACTACGATAATGTTAGGTAAGCCGTAGCTACCTGGATAGTACTTATATTTAGCTACGTCAGTGGACTTATTCTCATTTCCTGCAGCTACCACGAACGTGATGTGCGGATTCTCTTTGATCATTTTACGCTCTAGTACATCGGAGGATGATCCACCACCAGAGATGTTAATTAATGTGGCTCCATCTCGTATAGCTAACCGTATTGCATCTAGGAATCTGCTTTTACTGACAGCAATAGAATCTTCGCGCTTATAGTATCGGTACGCCATGAGGCAGTAATTAGAATGCTCTTTAGCGTACTTGATAATCAAACCAGCTACGTGCATGCCATGCCCGTGCGTATCTATGGTGACAGGCTTGTTAGTAACTGAATCCCAGCCGGGATTAGCGCACATACGACCTTTGACCCGGTAGTCTCGTATGTTGATTCCCGTGTCTATGATAGCCACCTTGATCTTAGGAGCTGGCTTATCCAGAGTGGACATAGCTGCAATCATCATACCAAATAGTAGAGTAAAAAACTTCATTCTAATAGACTACCCTATAAACCACGGTGTGTCAAACATTACACAGTTGACTTACTATCCGACACATCGTAAAGTGATTACATAGGAGTAGAATGGTATGTTTAATCTAATCAAAAAGCCAAACGCAGTCTACGAAGTCCGTGCAAGGGAACTATTATACAGCGGACCATTGTCAGCGTGTCAAGATTTCATGATCAATACGCTGGGATTTTACCTCCACGATATCTTAGCGGCATTGGACGATATGGACAAGAATAAGACTGACGTGGCCGAATTCGGCATGTACAGGACGTTTATCTTCTCAGCACGCTCCGAGACCCTATCATCAAAAGTTACCGATCAAGAGGAAGAGTACCTGCTCAGGCAGGTCTAACGACCGTAGGTATTCCACTTCACCCTATGCGCGGACCTGCAGTTACCCCAACAACCCTATAGCAGGTCCGCGCAATCCCACTCAGTATTGACAAATATCCATATAGTATAGAATAGTTAGAACTATCTACAGTTCAATGATTGTTATACGGCGGAATGAATGTCAAGTACTGAATTGAAATTATTACAAAATTGGCATATTAAGCTAGCATTATTGGCAGCTATTGTGCTTCCTACCATCGCAGTTACCTCTGCATTCTCCGACGTAAAAGAAACAATCCTAAGAAAAGACGCAGCCGTTCATCAAAGAGTGAGCGAGGTCGAGCTGAAGGTAGAGCAGAATTTCGCAGATAAGAAGACCGTAAAACAGATTCATACAGAATTACAACAACTTCAGATTAACATGGTAGAAATAAAGACACTCTTAAAAAGCCGATAATTGAGAGGATTATTACATTGTCAGACAAAAGCTGGATATCAAAAATTAACCCTTTTGGTAAAAAAGACAACGAGATCAAAGAACTACGATCTCAGTTAGATCAAGCTGTAGACGAAATGCATGACCTTGGTAGTTATGACATTAAGTTTCTTGATGCTGAGCCTGGTACCTATTCATCTAACGGATACACAGAGATCGGCGGCATTGACCAGATTGTCAACGCTCAGGCCTTAGCGAGACTCTACGCATCAGAGACATGGGTCTACATTGCTGTCAATGCAGTAGCTCAGACCATCAGCGCTCTTCCATTAAAACTAGAGAAGCGTAAGGTAATTAGCAGAACGGTTGAAAATGATATAACAGGTGAGGAGGAGCAGATCAAAGAGGAAGTCTGGATAGACGCCTCTGGAGAGAACC
>SDBT01013741.1_pt1 | contig 12950 bp, 11 predicted proteins | sample 2277101 | NCBI WGS metagenome assembly SDBT01 (sample SAMN10404973, study PRJNA504765) | marine sediment metagenome | isolation source: marine sediment core GS10_PC15, 103 cmbsf | place: Arctic Ocean: Southern Knipovich Ridge | collected 2010 | reverse complement strand
GTATTTTATGGTTGGTCAAATATCCGAACAATCCAACCGAACTGATAATATTTTTGTTTATATATAAATAAACAAAAATAATAAGCAACAAACAAAATATGGAACTAGGATACTTTTATGCCTTTGTGGGTGGAACTTTTGTAGGAAGATTTACAGGAATTATTCCATCGATTATTATATCAGGAGTTTTATTGTATGCAGTAGATTCTACTTATTTTACAGTAGAAAAAATTAATAGTACTAAAGATATGGTCTTTGAATTGGTTAAGGGAATGATAAGTAAGTAAGTAAGTTAGTAAGTAACTAACCAAATGTTATAATATATAATAATAACATATATAATTCATTCATAATAACTAAAAATCCCGAAAAAGATAAATCTATTAATATTTTTGACAACGATTTGTTGTCAAAAATAACCTCCAAAATCCAAAATATACCGTTTGAAGGTAAGTACCTTCAAATCAAAAACAGCTAAATATTATCAAAAAGATAAAATTTAAATCATTATAGATTCTTAAGATCAATAGAGAGTATTGAATAAATTATATATAAAAAACAACACAAAATATTTTAATAACATAATGTTATTAAAATAACCCCTAGGAAATAACAAACTTATATTTTTTACCCTTAAAATAAGATTTCGTTATATGATCTAGGATTTTAAGATATTTATAACGATTCCAGATATTTAACCACATCTAAATGTTTATGGTATCTTGCTGTTTTTAGAACATAATCATTTCCTGCATGAATATTAGCACCATTCTCTATCAAATACTTAACAATCTCCAAATGACCATAAGCACTAGCCTGTCTCAGAACCTGATCATTATTACCATGAATATCTGCACCCTGTGATACCAAATATTTAACCATTTCTAAATGACCACATTCAGTTGCCCATTTCAGAGCCAAATCATATTTTGTATGATTATTGCCCTCGTTTTTTAAAGCAATTATAACCAAATCCAATCTTCCATTCCGAGATTCTTTCCAAAGATTATGATAAGCATTAGTTTTGTTTATTTTTCGTAAATCCTGAATATAATACTCTGACCAACTCCGTTCCTTCTTGTTTTGTCTCAAAACATCCCCACCAACATAACCAAACTTCTGAAAGACTCTATTCATCCAAAACACTTGATCATTACATAGTGAGTTGGCTTTTTTATTTGTTTGACATACATTTACAAGATCTTTATCCTCCAAATTATTAAGGATCTTTCTATCCACATCTTTATTTCCAGTTAACATTGTTTTTGTTTGATTTATTTAAATCTAAGAATTCCAGATATTCAATTACATCTAAGTGCCATTCTTTCGCGCCGATTTCAAAGTCATTACATGATCTTTATATTAACAGTCAAGACATTTTGGATTTTATCTTAATTCTAGAACCTTAAATCTTAAATAATGCACTATATCCATATGACCATTTTCATATGCAATTCTCATAAAATAAGGACGAATAACAGCCCCACGTTCCACTAAATCCTTGACAACATCCAAATGACCATACGTAATAGCGTCTATAAGAGGTCTATTGTCTGCATTAACATCAGCATCATATTCCACTTGATCATTTCTAATCACTGGATTTCTAACAACTGGTAAAGGAACATTTCTAACAACTGGCAAAGGAACATTTCTAACAACTGGTAAAGGAGCATTTCTAACAACTGGCAAAGGAGCATTTCTAACAACTGGTAAAGGAGCATTTCTAACAACTGGTAAAGGAGCATTTCTAACAACTGGTAAAGGAGCATTTCTAACAACTGGCAAAGGAACATTTCTAACAACTAGTAAAGGTTCATTTATCACTGGTATATCAGCACCATGTTCAACCAAATACTTGACAACATCCGAATGACCTCCTTCCCTAGCAAATTCTATAATATATTTACTTCTAAGATCAGCACCATATTCCACCAGATACTTAACAACATCTAGATGTCCAGATCTGGCAGCCTCTCTCACAGCTATATGAATGTAATCACTATTAACATCAAATTTCAATGCAATGATCACTAGATCCAATCTTCCATTTATTGATTCATCGACTACTACATCATTAGCATTATCTTTATTTATTTTTCTAAGATCTTGAATATAATATTCAGACCAACTACGGTTCCCTTTATATTTTCTCAATACATCTCCTCCAACATAACCAAACCTATCAAACACTCGGTTCATCCAAAATACCTGATCATTACATAGCGATTGGGCTTTCTTATTTACCTGACATACATTTACCAAGTCCACATCGTCAAGTTCATTAAGTATCTTCCTATCAACATCTTTATTTCCAGTTAGCATAGTTTAAAATATGTTTTTTTTTGTTTCCAAGAAAATACTACTAAAATATATTAGTATATTCTTTAAAAATATTACTTTATAACTAAAATTTTAGCCATATATTATGGACAAATTAATTAAAATGTGTCCTCTCAAAATGTATTAAACATATTTTTAAATTATAGCTAAAATTTTAACTATATATTATGGACAAATTAATTAAAATATATCCTATCAAAATGTATTAAAAATATTTTCAAAAACGATAATAAGTAAGTTAGTAAGTAACTAACCAATAAGTTAGAACATATATAATTAAATTATTTTATATTTTTTATAATTATATATTAAAATGAATAAAGATATTATCGTTAAAATTGCATTAACTTTAGATTTTCCTGATATTTTATCCTTATGTAGAATAAATAAACGGTACAATCGATTTATTTGTGATAATGATGATTTTTGGATATCTAAATTAAGACAGGATTATGGAATCGAATTTAGATATATAATAAATTTCAGATCACGAAAACCAAAAGAGTATTACAAATGGGCTAAAACACAGGAACAAAATTCGGATGTAGCATTACTAGTAGTTGTACGTGCAAAAGATGTCAGTTTAACTGACCTAACTATAAAATTAGGTGCTACTAATTTTAACCAGGCTATGGAAATTGCTGCTAAAAATAACAATATAGAAATAATTGATATATTGAAATTAGCTGGAGCTACCAATATAGATGATATTATGATTGATGCAGCAGAAGAAGGAAATATGGAAATAGTCAATAGAATGTTAGACGCAGGAGGTGAAGAAATATACCTTGTAGCGGACTTTGCAGCAAGACAAGGAGATATAAATATGGTAAATAAAATGGTAAGAATTGGAAATGAGACTGTATTTCCTCTCGATTATGATGAACTAATGGCAGTAGCAGCAGGTTCTGGACAAAAGAGAATAGTTGAACTAATGATTGAATTAGGAGCAACTGACTATAATAGAGCTATGGGTGAAGCAGCTGAGAATGGAGCTATGGACATAATATCTCTATTAATAAATTCTGGAGGAAATGATTTTGCTCTTGTAATAGATGTGGCAGAAAGTTATGGACATGATTATATTGCAAATGAAATAAGAAATAAATATATGTAAGTTATTATTAGATAACATTATTAGATCATATAATATTATTACAATGTAATAATATTAGGGTTCAAAGTTAATTCTTTTGTGTTATTAGATCATAATAACAAAGCTCAAAGTTAATTCTTTTGCTAAAGTTTAATTAACTTTAATATAGTTTGTTATAATTATTATAAACGGCTCTTTACTTAGGCTCATGTCTTATATTCTTTGGTATAGATGCAAGATCTTTGAAAGATGAACAACATAGACAGTCACCAGGGGGTGCTCCATTCTGACGTACGTGTATCTTAGACAAACTATGTTTCTGTGGAATATAAATTTGTTCTCCGTTTACTACACATTGTCTGCAAACACCGCGGTATTTGGGAAAGCCTTCATGAAAACAGTTACATATAAAAGCCAAATCATCGGTTCCTACAAATACAATTTTACACCCATAACACGAATAATTAGACATTTTATATTGATGGGGGTTTTCTTTAAATAATACCTGCTCTTATACTTATTTTAATTGAAGAATTGCGAGAAGGCCGGATCAATTTACGGATGAATAGTTGTATTAAGACTATTACTACCTATGTCATCTTGTGGAAACCCCGTTATTGGTTGTTGATATTGAATCCCTTGAACTCCATTATTGTTGAAATTCTGACTAGGGTTAGCGTTTACAAACTGATAGAATATATCATCAGGTGAATTTGATTCTTAATTGGTGTTATTATATAAGGCGCGTCTGTCATCTCTAGCATACGAGATCGCCCATCCCCATAATGGAGAAATGGATTAAAATGTGTTATTAGATTAACCATGTTCACTATCTTCTTTTGATTTCATTTTTCATGATTTAGGATAGAAATTATCATTAGCTTTAAACGAACATATTTCTTGAGCATCAGTAAAATCTTCGTTATTAATTTTATACATTTTTATATTATAATCATTTACAAAATGTATATAATTTGATATATTATCAGGATTCATTATGTTCGTAGTATTTGTAACCATATTTACAAAATTTTCTAATACATTTTTAATATTACTACTAAAATATTGCAAATTTATACTATCGTAATAACCATGATCGGATATGTAATATACTGGAAATTTTATTTCAGAACTATCCAATGAACTATCACTATCTATTTTATTCTTATTAATCTTATTATAGGTTGAACTTCTTTTTTCGTAAAAATTAAAAGTAGACGTAAATATATTGGTATTTTCTGTTTCGGAAACTTTTGTTAGTACTATTGTTTTACAATAACATCCGGAAATGTCATTATCTACTTTTTCTTGATTCTTTTCACACAATTCTGTGTATTTATTAAAAGCTTTTTCCTTATTAACGGTTAATAAAATTCCATTTTGATGATCACACCAATCACTTCCCGTGGGAAAACAATCTATAACTGATACCAAATACATTTTTATATATTAAAAATTTTTAATATATAATTCATTTTTTATAGTGGGTATTTTAGATAAAATACATACTTATTGTTTAGAGTGGGTGATATTAATGAAATCATCATACAACGACATATTTGGACAGTCTGAATCATAACTCTTCTGACCTTTCATTTTAGAAGCTTCATAAAAATAATATGATATTATGTCAGGATATTCTTTTTTGAGATTATAAAGTTCTTCCTCAGTTGTATTAGTTCTAACTTTAACCTGTGTATGGTAGGGAAATCCTTCTTCGATATGAAAAGGTAAACAAGATTTGAAATTATTAATTCCTTTGGTGGATCCATTCAAGATAATTAAAGATGGTAGTGATTTAAGAGACATGGTTGTTTTGTTATATTTTTGTTATATTAAACTAATACTATATAATTATAGAATCAGTTTTATCTTATTCTTTCTATTCTATTTTAGCACCATCAGGTTTCAATTCTACCAAATATTTAACAACCTCAGTATGACCATTTTCACTTGAATATCTCAGAGCTCCATCATCCTCTCCATGAATATTAGCACCATCAGGTTTCAATTCTACCAAATACTTAACTACTTTAATCTTACCATTAGAACTAGCCCCTATCAGAGCATCATCGTCTTCTTGCATGAATATTAGCACCAGCACTTATTAGGTATTTAACTACTTCCAAATGACCATTTCTGCCTGAATATCTCAGAGCAGCATCAGACCCTGCATGAATATTAGCACCATCTGGTTTTAATTCTACCAAATATTTAACTATATCCAAATGACCATTAGAACTTGCTGATCTCAGAGCAGCATCATCTTGTGCATGAATATTAGCACCGTCAGGTTTCAATTCTACCAAATACTTAACTATATCCAAATGACCATTATTACTTGCCCATTTCAGAGCATAATTGTTTTCATGGATGTTATTACCTATATTTAATGATATTATCACTTGGTCAAGTCTTCCTTTTTGTGATCCACCTACAAGATAATCATTAGCATTAGTACTGTTTATTTTCCTGAGATCTTTAATATAATATTCAGACCAGCTACGGTCAGTTCCTTTGTTGGTTCTCAAAACATCTCCTCCAACATAACCAAACTTTAAAAACACTCTATTCATCCAAAATACCTGATCATTACATAGCGATTGGGCTTTCTTATTTGTCTGACATACATTTACTAAGTCCTCATCCTCAAGGTTGTTAAGTAACTTTCGGTCTATATCTTTGTTTCCAGTTAACATAGTTTTGTTTGGTTTTATATTGTCTATATTATCTATATTATCTATATTATCTATATTATCTTTATTATCTTTATTATCTTCTTGAAGGTACTTACCTTCAAATGGGTTTTTTCGAAAATAGAACAAATATTATCATAATAAATTCATTATGATAATATAATTTATATTTATCTTTTTTGTGAAATTTGATAAATATAACTATAAATCTGATAGTTATCAACTTAATATTTATTAAACATTAATACTTAACACTAATAATACTATGGGACAAGAAAATTCTAAATATTATGCTGTTGTCAATGGTAGAGATACAGGGATTTTTCATAAGTTAAGCGAAGTTAAGCCCTTAGTAAAAGGTTATTCTAATTCAAAATATAAAATCTTTAATACACTACGAGAAGCACAAGAATATTTAGGAATAACCCCACCTACAAAAGTTAATAACCCTTTTCATCCGGATTACGAAAATAATAAAACACAATATGATATATTTGGTAAAGAAATAACCCAAAACACAGACCAAACAAACCAAACCACAAACCAAACCCCAAACCAAACCATAACCATATATACAGTTGGTTCTTGTATTGCCAATGTTGGTGGTTATGGATATATTTTAATTGATGGAGATTTAATTACTCCTGTATGCGGTTCAATTCCTACTAATTCATGTACAGATCAGATATCAGAGCTATATGCTATTAATCAAGCCATAGAAAATACAATTTCATCATATAGTACCCAAGTTATTAAATACGGGTTGATTATCTATACTAATTCATATAGTATAAAATGTTTGACTACTGGGTATCATAACTGGATTAGAAATGGTTGGGTTAATTCAGAAGGACACCCAGTTCCTAATAAAGAATTAATTATGTCTATTTTAAAACAAAGTATCGGTTTAAAAATAGATTATATCAAATCTAACAACTATGAATATAATAAATGGGCTTCTAATTTAGCAAATAGTGGAAGAGAATATAATCATTTAGCAAATAATAGTGGATACTATTACTAATAATATACTGATACTTTGGAGTTTTTAATATACTGATACTAAACTGATACTGATACTTCGAAGTTTTTAATATATAATTAATATTATATATTATATTGTTTTTATATTGTTTTTATATTGTTTTTATTTTTATTTACATATTTAGATCTGGTAGACCCACCATCGTAGGTCCAGTAGGAACCACCAATGTATCCAATGTATTAATTTCAGGTAGAGGAACCATGGTAGGTACTCTATCATCAAGTGTTTCAGGATCCAAAGTACCCAAACCACCCAATACCTGTGGGAGAGGCTCCAGTGTAGGTCCATCAGTACCAATCTGACCCAATACCTGTGGGAGAGGCGCCAGTGTAGGTCCATCAGTACCGATCTGACCCAAACCACCCAAACTACCCAAAGCCGAACCCAACTGACCCAATCCTATAGGAGAACCTAATGGTGACCCTTGATTATATCCTATCTGATTGGCTTCAGGAGTAACTCCCTTAACTTCATTCATACCGAACTGGAGATTAAATCCTGCTCCCGCCAATATATGGGTTAGGAGTTTGTATGCATAAGGAATAGTACATGTACCAAACTTAGCATTATCACCACAACTTCTACACACGAACTTATCAGAAGCATGATTAGCAATGGCAATAGTTCCACAAGTAGAACAATATACTGCCTGGTAAGCATCAGATACACCACATAGACGTTCCTGTAAGAAGGCTGACGCACCATGAGAGATGATAGCATCACGTTCCATCTCACCGAATCTCTGTCCACCCTTTCTAGCTCTACCTCCAACTGGTTGATGAGATAGTTGCTTAATAGCTCCACGAGCTCTCATCTGAACTTTGTCTAGAACATGATGACGAAGTACTTGGTAGTAACAAGGTCCGATAAAGATTTGAGCTTCAAGTGGCTTACCAGTGAAACCACTGTACATTTTCTCTTTACCACTAGGACTATATCCATATTGTCTTAGATTTTCTTTAAATTCTCTGATATTAAATCTTCTAAATGCAGTAGCATTTACTCGCTCACCACTGAAAGCCGCAATTTTGGATGTGACAATCTCAATCATTTTGGCAATTGTCATGCGAGACGGAATGCAATGAGGGTTTATCAGAATATCTGGCTTGATGCCTTCTGCTGTATACGGCATATCTTCTTCATCTAGAATTAACCCTATAGTAGCTTTCTGAGCATGACGAGAAGCATATTTATCACCCATCATAGGTTTTCTAATCTGACGAATCTTTACCTTCACTACTCTCATTCCTTCTGGATTAGTAGATACAAGAATTTTATCAACAATACCTTCTAAACCAACTCCAACATAGGTACTGGCATTCTCAACACGACCAGTTTCAATATTCCTTCGAATCTTCCCAATAATACAATCACCTTCTCGCACAAAAGATCCTAAAAGAGCAATACCATTTTCATCAATAGCAGCATATCTCTCTTCGGCCTCACCACGTCTAATCTCAGGACGAGTAAATTCATCAATAGTGTATCTAGTTCTTTTTTGAATATTCTTGTAACTTTTGTATAAAACCTGTCGGAACAATCCTCGATCAATCGATGCCTTATTCATAATTATAGCATCCTCTTGATTGTATCCTGTATATGTCATAATAGCCACAATGACCATACTTCCAGCTGGCAATTCATTCATACCTAATACTTTATTCATTTGTGTTTCAAATAATGGACGAGTAGGATAAGCTAAACATTTAGCTGTAGTCTCAAATCTAGTTGCATGCTGTGAGTGATAAATTCCTAGAGCTTGTCCTCCCATGGAGCAGTTATGTGTAATAAACCCATCACCAGCGATAAAAGAATGATTTTCAGAAACAGTTGTAAAATCAGATACCATACATCCTTCGATTTCTTTGATAGATCTAATAGGAACAAAGATACAATTATTCTTAGCTGAAACACATTCCATCCATTCTTCCAATCGGATGGAACCATTTGGAAGATTAACTTTTGTTCCCTTTCTGAACTGCTTGCAAAGATGCTGAGATCTAGCTACAGTAATTCCAAACTTCTTAGATAACTGAGGATGTGTATATTTACCATCATAATGCATATCGTGAATTGTTTTCCTGAAAATTGTCACTGTGTCAATTGTATGTTTGACATACTTCAACCATTCTGTAACTTTCAAACTGTCTGATAATTTGGTGGTTGCATATCGGTATCCAATAGTATCCATATATCTAATCAGATTATCTCTAGTGCTTGAAAATTCCAATTCAACCCTATACTTATCACCATATGCTGGAACATATTTTAGATTACTTGTCACAATACCAAAACCTTCAAGTAATGTTATGAATTGGTTGAACCAATCTAAAGATGAGTTTAAATAATCTTTATGTTTATGTTGAACAACTCTACCCATATCATATGTAGCTCCGCGTTTTGATTTGTACTGTCTCGACGACACATTTATCTTGCAACCATCTCCACCCATAAAACCAGAAACATATTCTCTCTTTATCAAATCAGTTCCATTCATGATCCAATCAGGTATAGGATTACTAAGACTTTCTGTCTTTTTACCCAACACACAATCCATAACAGCAAAGAATGAAGCGAAAGAACCCCACTTGTCGATTGCCCACACATGATGGGTAATTTCTGACCCGTCTTCATAATAGTAAGTATCATGTCTTTCTTGAATTTTGTTAGGTGTAAACCCTAGAGTCACAACATCCCGATTAAACAACTCTGCATCATATTCTCTACCAAATGTCATTCTAGTTCTAATGTTGTTACCACCTGTTTCAGTCAAATTTATATGCCCATCTGCTCTCATAAATCCCATTATTCTAGCAATAATGGGTAGATGAGGATGGTCGCATTTGAGAGGTAATAATCCCAATTTTTCGATATGATCTAAATGAGGCTCTACCAATGTATCTTTCAATCCAATAGAGATAAGATGCATTCTTGAGATATCAATATCTATGATAATGTCATTAGATGTTCTGGTGTCATCTAGATACTTAACAGAAGGATAAACACTCAGATGATGTTTGTTAGGATCTAGTTTCCCTGCTTCTATCCAACCATGAAGAGTTAGAAATCCGTGATCATGAGTAGCTTGTATCACTCTGTTGCTATGAGTAGTTATTTCTAAAACCTTCTTGTCAGATTTTCTAGAATCCACTACGAAATGCGAATGAATTTTGGTCTCTGACATCTTCATAGTCTCTGGATCGATTGTTACAACTGTATCTCCGTTAATTAGATCCCCTATTTGTTTTCTCTCATTGCTAGATTTTAGGACGCAATTTTTCACGTAGAGGCACTGATATGTGTTCCTAGGTGCTTGATTGTGGTTGGCCAGAGGAATTAGAGACGCGGCGATACCCAAAATTGCACTTGGGTCTAATTCTGAATGAGTATATGGTGGAAGGCTCTGAATATCATTTAAAATATCAGCAGCTTGACTGACTGATTCGCGAGCATCAGTAATAGTGTTTTCCAATTCCTGAGTTTGGTATGTAACTACGTCTGTTTGAGCATCAGCCATTTCTGCTTCCAATGCAGCAAGTCTTTCAACTGATTCCTGGTGATTCCTAACTGCTTCTTCTAACTCTGCTCTACGACTATCAATATCAGCCATGTCCTGTGCTAACATAATATATTCTTGTTCGAATGCATCAATGTACTCAACACAACCTTCATCCAACATAGTTTTCATGTTGGCATTCCAAAGATTCTTGTTCTTAATAACCAGTTCTCCGTTAGTTTGATCTACAATCAACAGAGGTCGTGTTGGTCTGGCTGCATCGGTATAGATATATAAGAAACCATCTTTAGTAAGAACAATAGCTGTATCCTTATAAAACACAGACTGACGACGAAGAGCTACACAAAAGCCACGAAGGGACTCTCCTGCGCACCAACCCAGAAACTTCCCGTTAAGAACAAGAGGATTTGATAATTGTTCAGTCGGAATCTTAGATATATATTTAGATATATATTCCAATATAACATTCTCGCTACGTTCGATACTTATATATAATGTCAACGCCGCGTTCTTGACAAGGCCACAATTATGTGTCACAAAACCATTAGCAATGAAATTATGATTTTCAGATACTGTAGTAAAATCTGAAACAAAATCAGCATCAACCAATTCTTTGGAACTCAATTGTATATATATACAATCATTACGAATAATAGTTTTCTCATAAAATTCACCATATGTTAAAGTATCTTTGGGTGCTAAGGTTGATGTAACATCTCCTTTTTCACGCCAATATTCTATAATAGAACCTGCTATTCTATATCTTATGTTTAATTCAGTAGCAATTTGTCGTATAGTCTTTTTATTCTTGTACATAGATATAGCTTTTGATTTGACAATGTTTTTCTCGTCAATCTTCAACATTTTATATTTAAGATACTCTGATGCAGTCATTCCTTTGATGAGTTTTGTTTTGCAATAACGATACCCAATTATATCCATATATTTTATGATATTCCGGTTGGCTCCTGAAATGCTATATGAAGAGATAATGTTATCACTATTCTTATCTTCATTCAATTGAACTCGATTAACATCAACACCTAAATTCATTATCATAGTTGAAATACTCATCATAAACTCAAACAATGAATTTTTATATTCATGGCATATATGTTGTATTGTTTTTCCTATACTTATGTTATATGCTCTAGGTTTTCCTTTTCGCTTTAAAGATTGGATAGCAGTTCCATCACCACCTTGAAAACCAGAAATAAACTCTCTTTTGGTCAAATCCGAGCCATTAAGAATCCAACTGGGCACACTTTTACGATAAACATTTGTTTTCTTACCAAATGAAAATCCTAAAGCTATCATTAAACTGGCAAGGGCACTAGAATGTTGAACTCTATATGTATGATGTATGGTTATTCTACCAGTATTTTTATCTGTTACTGTTGTTTCTCTATATGAAATTTTAACTCTATCAAATCCAATGGCTGCTACATCATTTTCAAATTCAACACCGTCATCTTCTTGTCCAAAACATTCAGCTAAAATAGGAGTTTTATTATATATAGCAAGTGTTCCGTCTGCCAATGTATATCCACCCATTCTTGCTAGAATTGGAACAAGAGATGAAGTTGATTTAAGTGGAAATAATCCCTTTTCTTTCAAGACATTTAAATGAGTTTTAATGAGAGAATCTTTGACAATGTTGGCAATGTTTTGAACAAATTGTGCTTCGGTTAGAATAACAGTGTCTTCAACATCGTTTGATACAGGTCCCATAATAGGATAAACACATACTTGGTCAGAAAGAGTCAACTCTTTCACTGTTTTCCATCCATTTAAGGTAAGAAATGGGTGATCTTCAGTTGCTCTAATTTCTCTTCCATTGATTGTTCTCAATCTATAAAGTTTCTTACCATTACTAGATGTATGATATGTAAATTTATTTGTGATTCCTGAAATTTCCTTATTCATATCTTTGTTAACAGTTACAACCTTGTTATTTTCATTGACGTTTTCAATACAGCTCCAATAATTATTTGCAAGAAGAATAGGTGTATCCAACGTAACGCATTGTTGACCCTCCGGAGACTCAACGGCACAAATAAACCCCAGTTGACTCATCTGAACTAAACGAACTTTCACTTGCTTAGCTTTTCGGTTAGTAGGGGTATTAATCTTAGTCAAATGAGAGTATACTGACAAATTAGAATCTCGCTTCAAAGCATCTGTGATGTTCTCTTTGGCCATATAAGACCCTTGAACACCCCAGTTGTTTGCAGTAAAGGAACTAACAAAATT
>SDBT01013740.1_pt1 | contig 12950 bp, 19 predicted proteins | sample 2277101 | NCBI WGS metagenome assembly SDBT01 (sample SAMN10404973, study PRJNA504765) | marine sediment metagenome | isolation source: marine sediment core GS10_PC15, 103 cmbsf | place: Arctic Ocean: Southern Knipovich Ridge | collected 2010 | reverse complement strand
GTACAAGGAAGGGCACGAGGGCGACCACCGCTTCTACATGGGCTACGAGGCGCCCGCGAACCCGGTGCCCGAAGACATAAGCGATAAAGTCAGGGGCCTCCACGAAGGATTCGACTGCGCATATCCTAAATGCCGACAAGGTGCGCGAAAAGGTTCGTCGTTCTGCGAACTCCACAAGGATGCCATGCTGTCGCTACCTAAGCTGCTGTGTCGCAAGGTTGCACCAGACACCGTGCACCAGCCAACCGTAGGCGGCTGCACGTTACTTGACGGGCACAGCGGACGATGGCACGAAGCGCCGTATGGCAAGGACCCCGACCGTACGTACAGGTGGGACGGGACAGGGGCCGTGGAGATCAGCCCACCGAAGAACTTTGCGCCCGAGTCCTGAAGGTGTGTACGCCTGCGCGAACTGCGGCCTACACGCATTCGCCAAGCCCACGACGTGCTACTGGTGCGGGAGGGCTGCACTGATGCCCGCACACGAAAAATCCGCAGCTTATGACCGTGCCTTCAGGACGCTGGTGCGGTTACGGCGCAGGTTCGGCTTCCCTACCTGGGGCACCTGGCAGGAGGTGGACAAGGGCATGCAGGAACAGGCGCCAGAGACCGGCACCTGGCACCAGTTCTGCGAAAGCAAGGCCAAGGGTAGCGCCATGCAGATACGCAGCGTCACGTTCATCATCAACAGCACATGGGGGGATGTACCGTGGGAGAATGCGCACCTTATAAGCGACGCAGGCAAGGCGAAGCACTCGCACGGCGACCCAGTGGTTGAAGGGAAGACGCCATACGACCCCCAGATGCCCAAGCGTAAGGCCGTGAAGAAAAAGAAGCTGGCCAAGAAAAAGGTTACCCGCAAGAAGGTTATAAGGAGGAAGGAATGAGCACCGACAGGGCAGCCATGGACCGCTTCTGGGGGTTCATACGCGCCAGGCACGGCGCCTACTATGCGCGCCACGTGATAGGCGGGGGGCCACCTTGGACCGACGACGCCATAGTGGCCAACAACTTCTTCACCAACGTGTACCGGGAGCTTGACCCTGGCACGCGGGAAATCCGATACCATCTACCGTGGGCCACGGGGCTGCGTGAGGCTGTGTTCTGGGCCGTAGCTTATCGGCTAGCGTTCAACGAGAACAGCTTCGGCGCACTGCGCGAGGCCGACTTACTGTACCTGAAAGCGTTCCCCAAAAACAGCTCAGAGGTGCGGGCCAGGCTGCGCGAGATGCACAAGCCATTCACGCCCGCATATGTGGTCAGCAACTATGGGCGCAAGGGCAGCAAGATAGACGTCATCATAGATGTGCTGGTTGAAGTTGCGCGTCGGCTGCGCGATTGCTGGCCCGGCATCGTGCACATCAAGGGACGGGCTGGGTTCCATCGCTGGTGTACGGACAACCTGTGGGGCATAGGCAAGTTCGTGGCGTTCCAGGCCATGGTGGACCTGTGCTACCCGCGCACACGTTACGACGGCGAGCACGACCGTGGGTGGCTGCCCTGGTCCAACGACGGGTGGGTGGTAGCTGGCCCAGGTGCCGAAAAGGGGCTGCGCATATTGCACCCGGACATGACGGTCAACCAGCGCACGTCGGGCGAGATGATTGACAACCTTGCGGACACGGGGCAGGTTGCACTTGACGGGATGCCAGGATGGGAGGCCGACTCCCCAACCGTACACGTGGACTGCAGCAACCTCCAGAACTGTTGCTGTGAGTTCAGCAAGTATGAGCGGATACGCACGGGGGGCAGGGCCAGGCGCAAGTTCAGGCCGCAGGAAAGCCGCGCACGCGACATGGAGGAGCAGGGTCACGGCAAACAAATGGAGATGTGACATGGGCTTAAGGAGTGGGAGGGTGAGTATGCCGTGGAAAGTGCTGCGTGCCAACGGGTATCAGCGGTGCCTCTACTTTATCGGCACGTCGCATCCTGGGGCAGATGGCCATCCAGGCACTAGGGCGACCATGCAAAAGAAAGGCACACAGTGCATGAAGCACGTATCCCCAGAGCGCCGCAAGGAGCGAGGCATAGCCATCTGTACTGACCACTGGCCGATATTTCAGGAGCATGTGGCAGAGGACGAAGCTACTCGCCAGCAGCTTAGAAGTAAGTTAGATCCTGGACCACAATACGACACGGAGGAATGGGGATGAGTTTTTTCGGTGGAGGTAAGGCGGAGGACCGCTTCTTAGCTGCGTTTGAGCGTGGTGCTGGCGCACTGGACGCCATCGCAGCGAGCCTGACTGAGCACGATAGGCGCAGGCACTACGAAGATGCCCAGTACGCGCACCATTTCCGCAGGGAAGGTGATGGTGACCCGAAGCGGCGCAGTGACGACGCGCAGGGGCGCGGCTCGTGAAGTGGGATAGGGACACTAACAAAGTCACGGTCTGGAAGACCAAGCTAAAGCACGAGGACCGGCGTCGTATGCGCATTGTCATACCCAGCATGGGGCGAGCGGATAGTGTGCGCACGCTGGCCATCCAGGAGTGGCCACGGGTATGGGCGCCGTTCACATATCTGGCTGTGCCAGAGGAAGAGGCCGACGCGTATAAGGAGCGCTGGCCAGGCGTGAAGCAGATTATTGTTGCGCCCGAGATGGCGACCGGCATAGCGCAGACACGGCAGTACATATGGGACTCGGCCGTGGACGTGGACTTCGTGTGCCAGGTCAGCGACGACTTGCGCTTTGCCTACCGCACCAAAGACAAAAATCTGCACGGCACAACGGAGGTGCATCTACAGGACATATTTGACATCCTGTACAGGCTGATGGCCCATGGCTGGACCCACGCGGGCCTGAGCGCCAGGGCTGGCAACAATCACGTCGACCTGCCCATCAAGGCCATTGGCCGCATGTGCGACGTGTACGTGCATAATCACCGCGTATGTAAGGCGCTGGGCGTACGGTGGGACCGCAAGCTGCTTATGAGCGACTTTGACGTCACGCTCCAGTTGCTGCGGCTGGGCCACCCCAACGCCATCATCTACAGCCATTGCTGGGACCAGGGCGCCAGCAATGCCCCCGGTGGCTGTAGCACGTACAGGGACCCTGAGGTGCTCGCTGAAGAGGCCCGCATACTGGCACAGCTACACCCTGGATACGTGACCGTGGTGGACCGCTCAGCCAAGAACTGGCGGGGCTTTGATGGCACCCGCACAGACGTGCGCATACAGTGGCGCAAGGCGTTTGATAGCTGGGGCCTTGGGCCAGGCCAGAAGCCCCGTGGGCACGACGTTGAGTTCACACACCCGGACAAGCTGCCGCGCAAGAAGAAGGCAGTCAAACGTAGGGCAACGCCCACGCCGGATATGCTGTTCATGGACGGCGCTCAGCGCGTAGAAGCTGCGTTGGCTGGCAAGAAGAAAGTCATCAAGCGTAAGGTCGCCAAGAAGCGCGTCATAAGGAGGAAGGCACAGTGAACATCGCAGTGTTTGGGATGGGTTACGTGGGCTGCGTGACCGCTGCCTGCATGGCAGACGGTGGGCACCAGGTGACAGGCGTGGACACACGCGCTGACAAGGTAGCGCTCATCAACAGCGGCTTACCCACGGTTGATGAGCCTGGCCTGGCCGATCTGGTGCAGCGCAACGTGGAGGTCGGCAGGCTATGTGCCACCGTTAGCCATCGGGCTGCAACGGAGCGCGCCGACATAATCATGGTGTGCGTGGGCACGCCACATGACGACGGGCGGGATGTGTGGCAGGTATCCCGCCAGGTGGGCGAGGCCGTGGCCGCCCGTGGCCACCCTGAGGATGGGCCATATCGCACTGGCGTCATAGTTGCGCTCAGGAGCACAATGCTGCCGGAGGTGATGTACAAGGTGGCGAAGGCGCAGATTGACGCGGCTGCCGAGAACGTGTCATACTGGTTCTGCGCCAACCCCGAGTTCATGCGCGAAGGGTCGGCCGTGGCAGACTTTATGGACCCACCCTTCATCGTAGTGGGTGGCCAACAGGGCCCCGTGAAACGCATGGAACTCGCATACCGTGAAGTGGGCGTAGAGGCGCAGCTATACGGCACCACACCACACAACGCCATGATGCTCAAGTACGCCTGCAACGCCTTCCACGCTGTTAAGGTGGTGTTCGCAAACGAGGTGCGTGCGCTGTGTGCGGTGCAGGGTGCGGATGCTTCTAGCGTCATGGGCGCGTTCGTTGCTGACCGTAGGCTCAACATGTCAGGCGCGTACCTACAGCCTGGCCCACCCTTTGGCGGGCCATGCCTACCCAAGGACATGCTCACACTGCTGGGGGCTGGTGGCGTGGTGCGTGCGCCCATGTTGCAAGCCGCCCTGGACAGCAACGCACACGAAACCATGAAGGTGGCAGAGGTGGCGGATACCCTGGCTCAACTATACCCTGCCGGTATCGTGCTGGTGGCTGGCGTCAGCTTCAAGGAGGGCACGCCCGACACACGGGGCAGCCATGGCGCACTATTGGTGAAGCTGTTGCTGGCGCTGGGCATGACCGTCAGGGTGTGGGACGAAAGGGCGACGGTTGTCCATGGTGTGCATCCATCGCCCAGGATCACGGAAGTGCTGGGTAACGCGCAAGCGGTGGTACTAACCAGGCTGCCACCGCCCAGCGTACGCGAGGCCATAGCTGCCGCTGGGCCGCCAGTGGTGGACCCGTGGGGCGTGCTATGAGCCAGAACAAGGGCAAGCACAGGCTGAAACGGCCTATACGCTGCGTGGATGACATGACAGATGCAGAGCTGTCACACGCGCGGATATGCCACTGCGACCACCAGCACTTCGCCCACACCAAGGACGGTGTGTGTTTGTTCAAGGGTTGTAAGTGCCAGATGTACCAGTACCAATACCTCAACACGGAGGGCGTGCGAAATGTATGACGACCCGCTTGGCGTCTATGCCTGCACTGTCAGCGGAGCTGGCTTCAACCTGCTGGACCCGGACGAGTGCCCGCTGCCACCGCTTACCGATTTCGCCTTGCAGCTTGCGCGCATGGTGCGCTTCAACGGTGCCGTGGACGTGGACGTGGCAACGCACAGCGTCGCGCTCTGTGTGCTGGTGCCTACCCAGTACAGGTTGCGCGCACTACTGCACGACGCGTCTGAGGTGATCATGGGCGACATGATACGCCCCCTGAAGCGGTTGGCCTGCATGGAGGATTTCCGAGAGTTGCAGCACGCATGGGAGGCCCGCATCTACACTGCGTATGGTGTGCTGGAGCCCGACGATCCCGCCATCATGGCGCATTACGATGCCGCGCTTATCCGCTACGAGGCCGAGCAGTACGGTGCGCCTGGTGTGTCCAGGTTCGTTCACGGCAACATACCCGAGGGCACTGTACTGGCCCCCGACGAGGAGCAGCATGTGCGGCCCGTGTACAGCCAGGCAGCAGGCATGACAGCGGAACGTAAGGGTCAGATCTGGCTCCAGTATGTGGCCGAGCACGTAGGCAACCGCGACTTCAGCTCATAGGCTGCACATGGCGCTGAAGAGAGTAGTGTATTGGTGCATAGGTTGCAGGCAGGAACACACGCAACGCATGAAGGAGGAAGAGGTGCCGCGTCGCACCATTATGAAGACGTGCCCGAAGTGCCAGAAATACAGGCGCATGTGGATAGCAGGCCCGCGCCCCATAACCAGAAAGGACGTACGATGAAGGCCATTGTGGCGGGGTCGCGCACCATACTGGACGAGTCGTTGGTGTTTACGGTGCTGGACATGGCTGTGGACCTGGGTTTCAACATAACCACCGTCCTGTCGGGCACGGCTGGGGGCGTTGACACCATAGGCGAAAAGTGGTCCATGCAGCGCGGCCACGGCCTGGAGCGGTTCCCTGCTGATTGGGAGGCATACGGCATGCGTGCGGGCTTCATACGGAACTCCGAGATGGTTAAGGAGGCCGACGCGCTGGTGGCCGTATGGAACGGGCGTAGCAGGGGCACCAAGGACACCATAGATAAAGCACGCACAGCCGACCTGAGCGTGTTAGTTGTGCTTTTCAAGCTGCACCCACCGCAGAAGAAAGTCGCCCGGAAAAGGAGGCCGAATTCAGTATGATGAGCCTGGCGCGCATAAACGACATTCTGGAAGCAGCATATGACGTGAACGTGCTAGTGGTAGGCGACCTGATGCTGGACCGCTACATACACGGCGAAGCCACACACGTGTCGCCCGAAGCCCCTGTGCCCGTAGTGGCCGTAAGCCACACATCGGCCAATCTGGGGGGAGCCGGCAACGTAGCTGCCAACGTCGTGGCGTTGGGCGCACGCTGCACCATCGTGGGTCTGGTGGGTGGTGACGAGACTGGTTACCAGGTGATGCAATGCCTGACCGACATAGGCTGCGGCCAAAGTGCCATAGTGCGCCTTGAGGCCAGGCCCACCACCGTGAAGACCAGGGTCATGTCAGGCATCCAGCAGGTAGCACGCTACGACTGGGAGGACACGAGCCCGTACGGCAGCGAAACCGCCAAGGCGCTCAACTTCAACCTACGGCATCACCTGCGTACGCGCAGCTTTGACGTGCTCATAGTACAGGACTACGACAAGGGCGTGATGTTTGGCGACATGGTGCGCACCGTTAGGGACGCAGCGCGCCAAGGGCTGTGCGTGGTAGTTGACCCGAAAGAGCACAACTTCTGGAACTACGGTGGCGTCCGGCTGTTCAAGCCAAACGAGCGTGAGCTTACGGCAGCAGTTAAGGAGCGGGTACGCCCAGATGACGAACACTGGCTGGAAGGCGTGCGGCACCGTGGGCGATGGGGCAACCTACTGCTGACACTGGGTGGCCGTGGAATGGTTATGGCGTCAGGCGATGGCCACCACCACCGCATAGACGTAGTCCACAAGGCAGTGGCAGACGTGTCGTGTGCTGGGGACACCGTCATAGCGTGTATGGGCGTACTGCTGGCCGCAGGCGCCAGCAACAAAGAAGCCGCGCTGATAAGCAACCTAGCAGCCACCCTTGAGGTTGCGAAGGCAGGGTGCCAGGTAATCGCCAACGACGAGATACGCGCGCACTACGGGCTGCGCCCCATGGGCGTACACTGATGAAACCACAACTGCCCGAGCGCATGCGGGTTCTTACGCGCATCACCATGCCCACAGCTAACGGGCCGCAGCCGTTCATGGTATCACCTGGGCTGGAGGGCCTGGTGTACCGCGAAGCGAACTGCGTGTACATAACGTGGATCAAAAGGACCAGCGGTGACAAGGGCGTGGGTGGCCGCTGGCTACGCGCGCTTCAACGGTCAGGCAGGCGTATCGTAATCCTGGAGGTGCTGCACAAGCGGTTCGGCAACCACCTGCAGACCAAGCTGGGATTCTGGCCTGAGCGGTTGCGTCTAAAGGTGTACCCCATAATCCCAGAACTAGTGGAGGCGCTTGGCGAAGACCTGGAGGACGTACGTAAGAACGGCACTTGGTGCGACTGCATGGTGTGGGAGCCCGGTCATGGCGCCTAACCACCGCACCGAGCGTCGGCTTGGGAAGTTGGTAGTACCCACAGACAGGAGGAGTATTGTGCGACACGCGTCCAAGAGTTACGAGCAGTCTGGTGGCAAGGGCCGACGGGCGAAGGTATCTTACACGCGCTGGCTATACGCGAAAATCATGATCACCAAGCTACGCTTCAAGAAGGGCCATAGCGTCACGGAGGTCAGCCGCATGGTGAAGGGCCACGGCGACACGCCCAACTGGAGCGCGGGCGCCATGGATTACCGTGAGCAGGTGAACGAGCGGGATATCAGCAAGTTGGAGGAACTGACAGGCGTGCCCAAGGTACCCACCAAGAGGGGCAAGCCCTTCAACGCTAAGTACCTCAAGGGTGACAAGCGCACGCAGTTTTCTGAAGCTTTGTCTACGCTGCGCGAAAAGTTCGGGTGGACCAATCAGCTCATAGGCGACGCGCTGGGCATGACAGCCAACAACGTGGGCGTCTGTATCAGCAAGGGTGGCGGCACCACGGCACAGTTGAACAGGGTGCGCAACATCGTTGCCAAGGTGCGGGCCCTTTCCGAAACGGACGAGCACACCCCAGACCTGGACGAGCCTCCACTCAAGGCCAGGGGCGCCGCCAAGCGCCCACCCGCAACGCCCAACGGGCCCCTGGACATGACAGGCGTACAGGAGGCCCTGATGGGCATAGCTGCCAGGGTGGAGGAACTGGGCGACACCGTGCCGCCAGCGTTCCGCAAGCCCTGGACGGACAAGGCTGACGAGATTATGAAGCTTGCTGAGGGGCTGTCCTAGAGGAGGAGTATATCGTTAAGAAGAAAGTGTTCAAACCATGGCGCGTGGTGACCGGGGATTGCCTTGATGTCATGAGGGACATGGGGGACGCATCCGTAGACATTGTCGTTACGGACCCACCTTATGGCATAAGGTACAAGAGCGGGTTTCAGCGTATAGGGCGCGGCGGCGACGGCAGGACAATTGCACGGGACGCTGATTTCTTTACAAACATACCCGGAGATGAAGAGCTTACTTTTCAATGGCTGGAGCCAACGCACCGCGTGTTACGTGATGAATGCGCCATCTACTGCTTCACGCATTGGCGTACATGGTGTGGATTGATGTCGGCCATGCAGGGCGTAGGGTTCACAGTCAAGAACATGCTCGTCATGCGTAAGTCCAATCACGGCATGGGTGATTTACGTGGCGCGTGGGCGCCGAAACACGAGCTATGCTTGTTTGCGACAAAGGGCAGACACTTGCTCAGACATCCAGAAGGCAGGCGTCCTGATGTCATAGATGTGCCCATATTATTCAGTGGCGCCAGGCGGTATCACCCGGCACAAAAACCGACACGGTGGTTTGACGACATCATACTGGCAAGTTCGGACGAACGCGGCATCGTACTGGACCCTTTCGCGGGCAGTGGTAGTATCGGGGTGTCTGCGTTACAGGCAGGGCGTAAGTACACGGGCATAGAAAAAGATAGTGAAATGGCCGATATAGCAAGGACCAGACTTAGGAGTATGAGATGTATGTAGTGACAGGAGGGGCTGGGTTCATAGGCAGCATGATAGTGGCAGGGCTGTCCGAGACCGATCACGCGCCGCCCATTGTCGTTGACTACCTGGGGCACGGCAACAAGTTTCGCAACATCCTTGATCAGCGCATTGCCGAGCTATGCCACCCGCCCGCTGTGTTGGATATGCTGCAGAGGTGTGTCACCGAAATACACGGTGTCATCCACATGGGCGCAGTGGCGTCAACAGCGGCCAGGGATGTGGACAAGTTGATGGAGGTCAACTACACGCTATCGCGTAATCTGTGGTCATGGTGCGCTGCCCACAAGGTACCGTTCATATACGCAAGCTCAGCGGCCACGTATGGGGACGGCAGCGCGGGCTTCAGTGACAGCGGTGATTTTGTGGAATCGCTTTCTAAGCTGCGCCCCCTGAACGCATACGCGTGGAGCAAACACCTATTTGACCAGTGGGTGGCACAACAGATAGCTGAAAGGAAACCGCGCCCCCCGCAGTGGGTGGGCCTAAAGTTCTTCAACGTGTATGGGTCCAACGAGTGGCACAAGAACCAACCTAGCCCATTCACACGGTGGCGTGGACACTGTGAACGTGGTGAACAGATAACCCTGTACAACCCCACCCACCCCAGTGAAGAGGAAGTGCTCCTAGCCCGTGATTTCGTGTACGTGCAGGACTGCGTTAGCGTTGTGTTGTGGATGCTACGGCACCCAGATGTGACGGGGCTTTTCAACGTAGGCAGCGGGCAAGCGCGCACATGGCCAGATGTCGTGAACACCATATACAACACGTTGGGCAAGGACAGGGGCCGCGCTCCTTGGAGGTGGTTGCCCATGTCCGCTGAAATGCGCATAGGCTACCAGAATTACACGGAGGCCGATTATAGGGCACTGCGCGCGGTTGGGTATGATGCCGCCTGGTCAAGCATTGAGGAAGGGGTTGCGGATTACTACAAGCGATGGGAGCGCCCGCTATGACGATGTGGTTCGAAATCACTGGTGGCCCACTGGACGGCCACAAGATTTCTACGGACATGTTCGGCCGCAACATACCAGCAGAGGGGGAACGGTTTTCGCTTAATCATGGTGGCAAGGAACACTTCCATGAAATCCACGATGACACCATCCTATACTGCGGGGAGGACTTTGAAGATGACGTGGAGCCGTAGGGCATTTCTGGGCGTGTGTCGCCGCGCAGCCTACGCGGGCGCGCTTGTGGGCTGGCTAAAGCTACCGGGTACTAAGATAGGGGCGGTAGGTGGTACGTTCAGCCTGGCAGAGTGTGCGCCCAAGGATGGCGGCAGCGTGCACCTTATGACGTGGGTGACGAGCACAGACAAGTGTGTGCGTGAAGGGCACAGTGACGGGCACTGGGCGAGCGAGCCGCTTACGTTCGCTGACTGGCCCCCTACACTGCCGCCTGATCCGCTGCACTTTAGGTGCGCACCGCCAACGCACATCGACCCATGAGCGCCGGATGCAGACCATAGGTGGGTTGGTGGTTTTCATGATAGGCGCGGAACTCTGGAGTAACAAGCACCAACGTATACGCAGCCATCGGCTGGCTCATCGTGGAATCCATAGGCTTCATAATCCTTATGTGGCGTGAACCGTGAGGGTGCCGGTTATGAATGAGCGCACCCTACGCGCCCGCACGCGCGGTTCGGATACTAGCTACCCCCTAGAGGGCAGGGTAGAGGGGGAGTTGCAGTTCAAGAGAATCATTAAAATTCTCGTTCTGTTGTGTTGGTGGTGGGCCATGCTCGGTGTCAACGCTATCATGGCCATATTGTACCTCCTGATAGTAAGGCCATAATATGAAGTTCGTTGAAAGTGCCATGATAGAGACCGTCGTTATGTTGAGCATGCTGGGTATAGCTTGGCTCATGAGATGGGTGTGGTCATGGCCATTAAACGATTGGGCGCCTTGGCATGATTGGGACTTTCGCACATGGTACCTCGTGGCCCTTACGTTCACACTGTCGTCAGTCGCCAGGCGTGTATACGGCATGGAGGAGTGATGGCGAATATGGAAGCCCCACCGAAACACCGTATTAACTGTGACGAATATCATGCCCATACCCGCATCGGAATAGCTTACGACTTGCAAATACGTTGTTGCGATGGCAAGTGTCCTGGCTGTGAATGGCAGCGGCAACAGGAGGTGGATGATGGACGGAAACCAACTGGCTGATTACGAACGCAGGCTTCGCGCTACTGGCCTATCGTTCGCAAAGGGCATCTCACACGATGGCGGCGCAAACCTGGGCGAGCTTGAGGACATACCCTGGGGTGCTGCTATACTGCGCATTATGAGCATGACAGGATGGCGTATTACGGACGATGCCCCACGGCTGCCTAAGCGACGTATACGGGATATCATGGGGTGCTTCGGAGACGACTCCTGTAGGTGCTCCCTGTGCCTGGACAGAAGGCGACCGCGCCTCAGGCTGATGCCCAAGGACAAGCCCCCCTCAGGCACATAGCGCCAGCCCACCCCACCAGGCCAGGCGCCTACCCGTAGAAACGCTGACAGGCTGCTGACACCGCACGAGTGCCCGCCTGTGTTTGCCAGTAGGGCCCCCATCGGGTTATATACGGCAGGGACATCCTACTCCCATAGGCCCTTCGCTTTCCCATGATGTGTGCGCGCGTAAGGAGCGCTGACGTTGGCCAAGCCTGATAGGGTGATTCAGTACAACTCCAGAGGACAGCCTCTGTGCGGTGCACTTACGCGCAAGGGACACGGCTGCCGCGCCATAGGGAGAGGGAACAACGGTCGCTGCAAGTATCATGGTGGGAAGACACCAGCAGCCGGACCGACGCACCACCTGTATGAGCATGGTAAGCGCAGCAAGTTCATGAAGGCGCTGCCTGCCCACCTGAAGGAAGGGTATGCTGCTAGTACCAGCGACCCTGACGTGCTGAGCGTGCGTAGTGAGATGGGCCTTATGGACACTCGCACCCTTGAGCTCCTGGAGAGGCTAACTACTGGCGAGTCTGCATCCATGCTGTTGGCATTGGCCGATAAGCTGCATGACATGGATGAGGAGATGGGACTTGAGGAGCCTAACATCGCGTCACTAGGTGGCATGGTTGCGGCTATGAAGCGCATGATAGCCCTGCGCCGCAGTGACAGGGGCACATGGGACGAGATACGAGAAACCATGGAAGGGCGCCGCAAGCTGAGTGACACAGAGCGCAAGCTGCTGGAAGCGAAGCAGGCCGCCATTGATGCGGCTGAGCTGCGCGCCATCATGGCCTTCATCCTTGGTAGCGTCAAGGAGCATGTGATAGAGTTGCCTGGTGGGCCAGCGGCAGTGACAGCCATAGCGCATGATGTGCGCCGTCTGGTGGACCCATCGCTGGATGAGCAGGTACACCGTGCATGACCTTGACAGGCGGGAGTTCTTGGGCGCCGTGACAGGTGGCATAGGGGCCGCCAGGCTATCGGCCCGCGACGACAGCCTCACATGGCTGCATCAACACCTTGATGCACTGGGCCTTGAGGGGCCCCTTACGTTCCCCAACTTCGTGCAGCGGGTCAACCCCAGCCTCCTACAGTTTGAGCACATACCCAGGCTCCTGGACGTTGGCGAGCGCATTATAACCGGTGAACTCCAGAACGTAATGATCTTGGAGCCGCCAAGGTACTTCAAGTCAGAGGTGTTCAGCCGCCTCCTGTCAGCGTGCTACATGACGCGGCACCCCAGCCGCCTAGTGGGCCTTACCAGCTACGGATCGGACCTTGCGTGGTCGTTGTCAGAGGATTCGCGCAACTACTACGCCAAGGCAGGGGGCACGCTGTCCAAGTCTGCGACAGCCAAGAAGCGTTGGCGCATAGACCGTGGAAGCGAGTTCGGCGGCGAAATGTGGGCGGCTGGCGTAGGCGGCCCGCTGCTGGGATTCGGGTACCACCTCGGCATCGTGGATGACCCCACCGATCCCGAGAAGGCGCACAGCTATGCGTACCAGATGCGGTTCACC
>SDBT01013739.1_pt1 | contig 12950 bp, 21 predicted proteins | sample 2277101 | NCBI WGS metagenome assembly SDBT01 (sample SAMN10404973, study PRJNA504765) | marine sediment metagenome | isolation source: marine sediment core GS10_PC15, 103 cmbsf | place: Arctic Ocean: Southern Knipovich Ridge | collected 2010 | reverse complement strand
AATTCTGCCGTTGCATTTTTCAACTCAGGCGGAATTTCTGTGTTCGGAATGAATTCAATTTTGTTCTTGTCAACCATTCCATCAAGCGGCCAATTGAGTGCTTGTGTTTGGTCAACAGAGAAACCAGTCCACTCAATCATCGCGTCGATCAAACGGGTTGCCATAATAAGTGCGATCGTTTTATTATCGGCAGCCGCATTTGTCCAGACGGTGGAGTCAAGGCGACTCTCATGATAAGTGGTCGCCTCGACTACCGTGAGGTAAGAATTTGCGGAAGCCGACCCAGGTGTTGCAACTAATGTCGGCACAGCCATGTTTACTTCTTCTCCGCGTTCTTCGCCAGAGCTTCACGAATGATTCGCTCTGCTTCTTGCTTGTTCACTTTCTTGGCAACTGGCTTTACCAGTTCTTTTTCGTCTTTCACAACCGGTTTCTCAACCGGCTTGTAGAGAACATGTCCTTTGAAGTCGGACTCGTTGATGGTTTTGAAACCACCCTTTCCGTCTTCGACTCGAACAGTTTTGAGTTTCATGATCTACCTTTCTATTCGACTAGTAGCCGATGATGAAGTACGAAACAGTGAGAACTCCCGTGTCCGCAACAAGAGTAGTGGTCGTCGAATTCGTGACCTTCCACGAATAGATGTCAACTTCCTTGTTAGTCGTGTCGACTCCGTAGGTAAAGACCGAAGCCAGAACACCAGGAGATGCTTGAAGTTTGAGCACAACCTGAACAGCGATGACCGTCGAAATTTTACCAGCATAAGAAATACTGGTGGGATTTGTACCGTCGAGTGCAACCTCTCCGGCGATGATCTTCACGCGATTCGTGATACCATCAGGATGAAAAAGTACTTCAGCCATTTGAAACTCCTTAAAGAGAAGTGTGAAAGGTGAGCGAAATTGCCCACCTCTCAAAGAGGTTACACGAGAGTCGGTTGACCGGAAATCTCGAGAGTGATATCCGCTGTAAGAGCGTTATCAATTGGTTCCGTCGGAGAGAATCCAACGACGAGAGCCGAGAAGGACCAAACGGTTGCCTGGGGAAAGGTCAGCGTGAAGTTCCGTAGCGTTCTCGCAACCATATCCGCAATCAAACCGTTTGTGTTGTTGTGGGTGGAGTTCGTCGGAATGTAGTTGATGGAGAAAGAAACCTGACCACCGTCAAGCAGTGCTCCAATTTTCTCTTTCCAGCCATTCGTCGAACTGTGTGAAGTGACCTCTGCGATTTCCAAGGCCAATTCCGGACCACCAATGTCGGTAACCTCCGCGATCGTTGTGAAGGTTTCCGAACTGGCTCCATCACCGATTTTGAGAAGTGTTCCGAAAGCGCTGAGTGCTTGAGTCATGTTTCCTCCAGATTAGAATTAGAAAGGAAGGGAGGAGGTTTTCCTCCTCCCCAACAACTAACCTAGATTATCCGAGCACTCGTGCTGCGAACTCCGGACGAACGGTCTGAACGCCGTAGAGAACATCGTAGCTGAAACGCGTGCGCTTATGCTCACGAGTAACTTCAAGACGAAGGGCGAGACCGGAAACCGGATCGATTGCCGACTGGAAGGAACCAAGATTCAGAGGATCCACACCAGAGAAAGGACGCATTGCGAGGGCGAACGCATCCCGGTGGAAGAGCAGGTTGGGAGTGTGAGCACCGAGGAAAGTCACAACCTCGTTACCATCTGCGGTCGGAATTGCAACAGTAAGACCAGGCGTGAAGTTCAGCAAGGTCGTGGTGCAATCGTCGTCACAAACAAACTGCTGAGGATCCCCAGCAATGGTAAAGATGTCACCTTCGTTCGGAGCAGCAGTAAGACCATCAACTGCGACAGACTTGATGCCAACCGCGATTCCAGAGGTGTCATTGACGAGACCCAAAAGATCCGCATCCATTGCTGCATGAGCCGGAATGTTCTGATCCATTACCCACAAAGCACCATACTTCCGGCCAATCTGACCGTTGATGATACCAGAATCGTCCCCACGGAAAGAAGCATCCGAGAACTGACGAAGAGCGAGAGCGTTTGCTTCCGCAGTAGGATCAAGAACCATGTAGCGAGGTTCCATCGGAGCAAGCTGGTTGCTCAGGAGTTTTCGAGCTGCGAGATACTCACTCAAGTCAGCCGCGAAAGGAGCAGTTCCAGCAACACCGGAAGCACCAAAGATGTTCTTGTAGAGGTTGAGAAGCGAAACGTCGACAGTGTTAGCGATTGCCTTCACCGCTTCCGATGCCTGCATCGGAATCGTACCGTTCATTGCTTCCTGCATGTCCTTGTCGGTGAGGAAGAAAGCCGCTTCTTTCCAGTTCGACATCACAATGTTCGCGCTGGTAGGCGTAAACGAGGAAGTGGACGGAGGAGTTGCTGCAGCAGTCACATCACCAACCGAAATTGCGGAAGGAATGGGAATGTCGATTGTGGATCCCTTTTCACCGGCAAGAGTATCGTATGCACGGTTCACGAGACGAGGCATGATTGCCTGCTCACGAAGCGCAAGGAGACCCTGTGCGAGCAACTTGGGAAGAACTTCAGTAAGGGTATTAGCCATTGTACTTCTCCAGTAGATTTGTGGTCTCCACCGGAGAAACGGCTATTCACCGTTAGGGATTTGCTATCCCTCAGCGATTTGAACGACTATCCGTTATTGGACTTTCGCTTTTCCTGAAGCAAGGTCTTCCAAATTGTACCCGAATTCTAGCGGGTCATTTGAAACAATCCTTTGCCCGTGATTTGTGGAACCGCCTCCAGAATTGGAGGAACCTGATCCACCACCTTTTGATTCTTCGAACAGGTGAGGAGCATCTTGCATCAGCTCGACTGCCCACTCATCCATGGTCAAAACGTCTGCAGGATTCGATTTGGAATAACGTGGACGATCCCCGTCCATTGCATTTCCTTCCAAGTCGAAAACCTTTGTTCCTCGTGCGAGGAAATCAGCAACGGCCGACTTCCGCACATTCGATTTCCGTGCGACTTCCGCGAGGGAACCTTCGATGTTCTTCACCGCGAGTTCTCTCTTCGCATCCGCTTCTCTGGTCTGAATCTCGACCAATTGTCGCTGAAGCGGTTCGACTGCATTTTTGACTGCAGTCGTTAGACGATCTTCATCTGCAAGCGAACCATTTTTCTGAAGGTCGGCCAAATCTTTTTTGAGCTTTGCATTTTCAGCAGGATCAATGTACCCCTCGAACTTCTTCAGCTCTTCTGCAGCCGTCTCAACTTTCTTCATGAGACCAATATTGTTATCGCGAAAAGTAGCAAGACGATCGTTTGCTTCCTTTACCTCAGGAATCTCCCCCTCAACCTTGAGACGAAAAGTTCCGTTTGCTTGAGGAACGTACTCGCCTTGGAGTTCTTTGGGAGCGTCTTCAATCTTATCAATAAATAGAAGTGCCATGAATTCTTTCCTTTACTGTATGGTAACCGGACCGACGATAACAACAACTACGCCTGCCTCGGAAACACCTGAGTTAGTGACAACAAGTTCAACTTTTTCGCCTTGTGCATGATCCAGAACCGGACGAGCAGCAAACGGAACAGTTGTGGGAACAGTTGCAGAAAGGTCTGCTCCTGCTCCTTGGAGAAGGTCAGCACCATCTTGATCATTGAGAACGACGTCGTAAGCCGCAGTTGGTACCAATACAAGATCAGGAATGAACTTGACGGAATAAATCGCACCACGAATCATTTCGAAATTTTGTCCGTTCGTGTCGCCATTTGCATCTCCCACCCAAGCGAGAGTGTATTTGAGAAGCGCTTGACCAAGCAGCGATATTTTCGTAACTGCTAAAGTTCCTTCTGCCATTATTTTCCTTTCAGTTTAAGACTGAAGTCTGTTTGGCCACTAAATGACCATCAAATCTTATTATAACTCGTTTTACTGAGAAGCGTAATAGGCTACCTCCTCGCTTTGATCGCGTTCGCTTTCATCGCCAGAATACTTCGACCTGGATGGGGATCAGGAAGTTTGTCTGCCAAAGCTTTCAACTGTTTTATCGTTGTGGCCTTGGAAGCCTTTATCAAAATCTCTTGGAACTCTTTGTCTGTTATTCTCATCGCTTCTCCTATTTTAGAACCTTCTGAATGATGTTATACAAACCTTCAGGATTACCACTTTGTGCGCTGATCGCTCCTCCATTCTTCGCCAATTCAAACTTTAAGTTTGGTGTAAGATTTTTCAGGAGAGAAGCAGCTGAACGCGGATTTCCCTTTGCCGTTCTAAAAACTGTTTCTGGATTAAGAGATGTCAACCACTTATCAACAGCACTTTCCATCGCAGCAACTCGACTTTCGGTGGTTGCTGCAGCAAATGCGTCGTCGATAAAACCAGTTGATTGCGTCTCTAAAAATTCCATCGCGTTTACCATCGGTTGATAGTTTGGGTGCGTAACCGCTTTTCCAAAAGTTTTACGCATAAACGCTTGAGCTTTCGATTCGACTAACCCTTCCTCCATTGTTAAAGACATGAAATGAGTATCCTCAAGAATAGTTCTTGCTACAGTTGAAGCAGCATGATGTGTTTCATGAACTAGATTTTGAAGCCCACGAATTTCCTTTGCGGATAATTTTCCACTATCGATTGCGGCTTGAATTGCTTTGGACTGTCTTGCATCCATAAAAATCGTGCGTGAGCTAGGTTCAAAAGAAGCTGCAGCTTTGAATTGTTTCAGTTCTGCATTTAGCGAGTGGAATTCATAACGAGAGACATCCGCTTTCAGTTCCTTTGCGAGAGTTGTTGAGAGCTCATCTAAGTCTTTGAACTCGGTGATCGACTTGCCACCAATCTGATTCGAAACCTGTTGAGCAGAGGTTTTCAAAGCCACCTTCCTGTTTGCTCCACTCGATGCTACCATCCTTCTTTGTGCTTTTGGTTTTTGTGTGAAGCCGAACGTACAACGACAATTCGGATGCAAGGGTGGATCTCCCAACTCAAAGTCTGAGTCGAGTGGAACAGTCTCGTCTTCTAACGGTTCACAAATCGGACAAAGCTTATCATCGTCTGCTAAGATCCAAATCCGCAGAGAACTCGCAGGAAGATGACCTTGAGCTTTTGCTTGTTGCAAAGCAGATCTCTGTCCTCTATTCAAAACCTTCATGGTCTCAGTTCTAGCAATCATCCTAGAACGTTCTCTAACTTTCCTCGCGGAGTATTTTACGAGTTCACGATTGATTACCACCTGAGAAGTTCCGGCTTTTACCATACCAGCATTGAAGTTCATCATTCCCTGAACTTGCCGATTAGTCATCCCAACAGAACTCTCAAGCATCTTCGCAAGATTCCTCACAGGAATTGATTCCGTAAATCCCCGTGAGATTACTGTTTGAATTCCCAAAAGAGTCTGTTCAGAAATTGCGGTAACTTCACCACCGATTAAAGCCGAGCTAGAAGGATCAAATTTGAATCCCACGATATGTCCTCTCAAGTTTGTCGGCCAGTTCTCTGGTCACAAACCGTTGACAGATTCGGATGTCATCCATCCTCCAGTAGATGAAGGTTTCGATCCCACCCGTTTCTAGATCTGTTATCTTCCGCTGAGGATGCATTGATCCCCATCCCCACGTTCGAGTTCTGCTTACTGAGATTCCCTTACTCATCAATATTCAACCTCTGATCGGCCAAACTAAATACGGTTAAAAATTCATCCTCGTCATCATCCTCATTCTCATTCTGTAGATTTATTTCCTTCGCCGTTAACTTCCCTGCTCTAGTCATTGCGTCCTCCAAAACATTTTTCAGACCCTTTGCGGAATGGTCAACAACGAGTTCGAACAAAAGCATTGCACGTCTTTGGTCGCCCGCTTCAAGAGCGTCAAAGAGTTCTTCCTCATTGACATTGGAATACAAACGCTCGAAGAGTCGAGCGGTTGCCCGCTCGACTCTCGGTTGCGTTTTTGTTTCTTCCGTTCGAATTCCAGGAACAATCTGGACGTCACTATTCTTTGGCGGTCTTGCTATCGTCGTCGCCATCAACATCCTCCTCAACAGGTTCTTCAACTACAGGCTCTTCAACGGGAGCAACAACTACGGGAGGCGGTTCAGGAAGGACGTCTTCCTTCTCAATCTGCTTGAGCTCTTTGGCTGCATCAACACCCGGACGAGTCCAACCACCAAGAGTAATGTTGTGGTAGAAAGTCGCGTAGGAAATCGCCTCGGCTTGAAACAATTGCAATTGTGCTTGAACTTCCTGTGAGTTCATCTTGAGGTTCATGAACTCCTTGTTTAACTCAACTGATGCTTTGACTTCTTCCAGTTCTTCTTCTAGACCAACCCACCAAGCGAGTTGTTGCATCGAGCGAGTGAATCCCCTCGACATCACTGCTGTCATCGTTCTGAGAGTTGCACCTTCACCCGAATGACGTCCGATGAAAGCAGTTGCAGTCTCAGGTTGGTTAGGTGCTTCTTCAAGAAGACGAGCACCGAGAATTGCCATCATCTTCCGTTTATCTTGCTCAGCGATGACAAGAGAAGCCAAACCAGCTCCGGAGAATTCAATCATCCCAGCACTTCCACCTACATCTAGATCCCAAGCAACGGCAGAACCCATCAGGAACGGATCGTCTCCTTTCATTCCAGCAACCCAAGGAGTTGGGAGAGCAGTAAAATGTCGACCGTGTTCCAAATCTGCCATTGTCCGATAGTGCGAAAGGTTGACATCAACCATATCGATCAGTGGAGGTTTAGCAACATCACACGAGAGTGAAGTCGGTCCAAGACATTCGAAAGGAATTCGATCCAAGCGATCGCCTCGTCTGTCCGGAAACATCTGAGCCATGTGAATGTGGAATTTGTTGGTGTTGTTATTCCGTCGGTAGAGAGTCTGAGAGTAACCTTCATCGCTCAGCTCGAGAACTCGCCACTGCTCGATGTGAAGAACTTCGAACTCATCTTCGGGATTCACTTCATCATCCCACTCACGAAGTACAACGCGAGTAAGCACAGAAGGATCATCTCCTCGTCGCTCAGTTCGCCAGTTGAGAATATTCTCTGCTTCGTATCCCGACCAGTAAGCACGTTTCGCATCTTCAGTCGGATGGTCGGGATCGTCTGCTAGCATGTCGACAAGAATTCCATAACGACCAGTCATCAAGAGTTCTCTACCCGCGTTTAATGCGAAGGTATCAAAATCAATTCCGGTCATGGTGATGTCATTAAGATCTTTTTCGACAACCTTTGGAACTTCGACAATGGGTGGTTTCTGGAAAATGAATCCACTTAAACCTTCAACGGTTCTTCCCATGGCATTGAAGTAGAGAGCACGAAGAACATACTTTTCATACTCTACATTATTGCCATCCAGTTCATGAGAACCCAACTTGGGAAGGTAAGTCGTTCCCTTGTCTTTGACTGCATCCGTGCCTTCAAAAGTATCTCGACAACGAATCCACCTATCCTGGTATTCATCGTAATTCCTGTGAGTGATGTTTACTTTTCCCATTGGTGTTCTCCTTACAACACGTCTTTGATAGTGGTCACATTCGTGTGGCCAACATCTTCCGACGGTTTTTTGAAATCAGCCGGCTTCGACTGTTTATCTTTGGGTGGAGTTCGAAGTATCTTCACACCTCTGTTCGTCACTGATTGAGCCCGTTCTTTACTGGCGCAAGTACAGTCATACTTCTTGCAGTCTTTACACGCCTTCAAAGCTTTCCAGAGATTCAAGTTCATCCCCATATCACTCTCCTATTCCGCTTTGGGCGTCCACCCATACTAGCGGGAATGAATGCAAGTACAATTGCATCGAAATCATCCGGTGAATCGATCTTGCGCCGTTTCATTTCGTCTTTGCTTTCGATCTGGATTCTACTTCCCTGCCTCTTATATCTTATTTCGACCAACTGAGCAACAAGGTCTTCATCAAGTGGATCAATATCGATGTCACCATTGCGAAAAAGTTCCCGAACAAACCAAGCCGCTTCTGCTCGGAGATTGGCAAATCCCTCATGATCTTTTGCTCTTCGACCAACATTGATTCCCCAAATCATCCTCTTATATTGTTTGTTACTTCGACCAGCATCAACCATACCTCGACCAATACCAATCTCATCAATCTTCGCACGAGCAGAGTTCGTGTTGTCAAGAGCTTCATAAACCGACGCGAGAGTCTTCATCGTATCCGGTTCGTTCGTTCTTAAGATAATGCGAACCCATCCACCAATACGGCTGGCGATAACAGATTTGTCTCCACCTCCACCTACATCAACGCCTAACTCTCGTTCCTTCTCTCGGTCTCGTTCTTTCAAATCTCGATCTTGTGCTTCTCGAATCCACCGAATGGGAATCAACCCATCTTCTGCTGACGAGGGAAACTCCGCGAGGATCTTTGCTGCCCACATCGGAGACTTCTCTCCCCACTTCTTTCGCTTCTCTTCGACATACACTTTCGAAATCAGAACTTCCTTGAGTGCTTTCGGAACATCCTCGTCTGTGAAGTTGGGAGTTTCAAAAGCAGTAATCTGAATGACGTTCCAGTCACTTCCGTCCGTACACATTTTGGCGAACTCACCTGTTGCATCTTCCGGGTTTCCGATTGCCAACATCCGTGAATACTCATTTGCCGTCAATGATTCTGCAGCATCAAACAAACTTCCTGGGACTCCAGCAGCTTCGTCGACAATAACCAAAACATACTTCGCGTGGATTCCCTGAAATGCAGTTTGATCGTAGTCAGCCGGCTTCCGTCCGAAGGAAACCATTTCCTCGCGTCCGTCCGGCATTGGATACCACCATTCATTTTGATTTAGCCGACCTTGCAATCCGCCTTTGCTATGTGCACGTGAAAGTTCTCTCCACAGAATTGCTTTGACCTGTGAAGCAGTTGTCGCGGTGGTAACTACGAATGCTTCTCCCGGAGGATGAATATCAATCCACCAACATACCAATCGCGCTGCCAAAAACGATTTTCCTGAAGCAAAGCAAGAAGGAACAGCCGTCTTACGATTCGTAGCAACTGAAAGAGCAATCTCTTCCTGCTTCGACCAAAGATGTTCTCCCAGTTTCTCTTTGCACCACTTGATGGGATTTATTCGCCACTCCATCATTTGCAAATAAATCTGCAAATTCTTGATTTCACCGAGTACCTTCTCTCGCAAAGCAGCTTTCTCTTGCAGAGTCATACCTACACTTGCAGCAGACTTTTCCATGTCCGCTTGCATTTGTGCGATTGCTTCAGGTGTCATCTTTATGGATACGCTAATCTTTCCACTCGTGTGAGTTCCTCGTCGATTGCAGTTTGCGTCCAGCTCTTGTCTTGTCCGGCTTGAACCATTTGTCCCCATCGAATCATTCGATTGATGTGAGCTTTCTTCTTTTGATCTCCGGCTTTTACCGGCATCTGAAATTCCTTTGGCAATTCTCCTGTCATTGCAACTCCGTTCTTTCAAAACCGATCGGTTCACTAGGATCGGGTGGATTGCGAAATACAAAATAACCATCCGGGTCACGTTGTATGTATTCTCCTGCTGGATCCATTATTCTGTCAACTCCTTCGGTTTCTCTTCGAGAGATGCTGCTAGCGTCATCAATTCCTCCATATACGCTTGCAACTGTTCTGGTGTTTTGTCTTCAAGGGATTCAGTAGTCACTTCGACTTGAATTTTCTCTGCTGGTTTTCCGTAAGCATAATCCCAAAGACGTTTCACAAGCATAGCAGGAAGAGTTCCCGATTCGAGTTGTTCCTTGAGCAGAACAATGTAAGTTGGGCTGTCAAGCAACTTCTTTGCAAAATCGTATCCTACATCTTTAGCCATGCTTCCAAGCCTCCTTGTCGAACGATCTTTGTGTTGAGCATGAGAACATGCAAATGAAAATGAGAAGCAACAACAAAATGGCTGAGGGGAGAGGGTTCGAACCTCTGACGTTCCTCATTGATTCCAAGTGTCGGCTACTAAGATACGAGCAACAAGTCCAACCGACTCCTCACCTTTCTTTTTTAAGTTAAATCCCCAAATGACAATACCAATAACTGATCCGCCTTTTGCAAATACACATCCACCACTCGCACCTTGAATTGGTGATTCAGATAGGACGACATGATTTGCTATGACTCTCAGAACAGTTGCGGTTCTATACTTCTCCCGCAGTGCGTTCTTATTGGTTCCCCAATCGTACTCGAACCAATAAACCTCGTCACCGACATTGGGCGGATTGAGTTTCAATGCATTAGCAACTGGCTTATCCATTCCTTCAACAGGTAAGAGTCGAGCGAGATCTCCAAATGGACTATTCGCTTGCTTGATTGCTCGCCCGGAATTTCCATATTGGTCTGACCAATTTACGCCTTTGACTTTAGTGACTACGTGGTTGGCCGTAAAAATGAACCCACCCACGTAACAACCATGACCAACACTATGTTCAGAAATGATAGCAACTGACCGATCCATTGAATGAGTTTCTTGTGGAGTGAGCGACTTTCCCGCGCAGTTCGTGCAACCAACAAAGGCGAGGAGAGCGATTAGTGCGAAGGCAATTCGTTTCATTTTGGGTTCTCCCAAGAAAGAATGTCATAGTTGAAGTTAGTCGCGTCCATTTCATACCGGACAGACAACCATTCCAGTTGCAGTCGACTGACCGTGACCGGAAGCTTTTTCGTTTTGTTCAAGTGCTTGATTACTACATCCCTCCAACCATACTTGTTGCTGAGGTGGAGCCAATCACTTTTGAGAGTCTCAACTCTCAATAGGTCCGAATATCCGAACTCATGACTCATCAATTCCAAAGAGTATGAACGAAAATGCGGATTGCAGTTCGCGTCCGTCCACTCAGAACAAACACGATCAACAAAGTCATCCCAACTCATCCAAGGTTTTGCACCGACCATGTTCATGTATCTGAGATCGTCACCTTGTGTTCCGTGCTTCCAAGCAGATATCACTCGGTCAACCGGATGTCGGACAACTGCAATTTTCGGAACCATCGGAAAATTATTCATCTCGTGCGGACGAAGATAACGCAAATTGTGTCCGTTCAACTGTCGAATGTAATTCTTGATGGTATTTGAAGCACACTTCCTCGGAAGCAGGAAGATGAACGGTTTCCCGTCCACCTCTCCTGCTAGGTAACTCGGATACATAGAAGAATTCTGGGTTGCGACGAATGCTCGTTCACCCTCTTCCAGATCCATACTATCTGCCATGTCTGACTTCCCAATTGCGGAAATCAAGAATCCATCCGATAGGAATGTTCGGCCAACCCAATCCCCAAGTAGTATGGAAATTCGCAACACCACCTGCTTTCTCCGTTCCTCTCATCAGGTCTTCAATCTGATCCGTACTATCCGTGCAGTTTCCTTTGTGGTTTCCATTGGAATCCATCTTCGAACCGAGTCCGAATTGATCATCGAAACATGTCTGCTCCGAGAATACTGTCACCCGTGGCAATCCCCACCGAACAAAAGCACGCAACTCTTCCTTGGTCGGATCTGGGTTCCTCCACATATGATAGGAATAGAAATCAGAACCAGAATACTCATATGGAGATCCGCCTCCCTTGATGATTTGCAAATGTCTCGCATTCACGTTGGCATCCGAACCAATTTCCATTTGCCGAACACTTGCACCTCGACAATCCGCAATCAACCGACTCACATGTGGTTCCAAAGACGAGTTCGGATGTTTCGCTTCATTCACAACTTCGATTGCAGTATTTGGATATTGCGAAGCCAACTCACAAACCGTCTTCACCCACTTCCTCACATTGGCGAGGGAAGTTCCGTTCTCCTTCAAGTTGCAGATCGGGACGACCAAGACTTGCGCTCGAGGGATTCTGATTGCTGCTTCAAGAAAGTTTTTCAACTCCTTGTAAGCAGGAGCAGTCTTGTCGTACGGTTTTGCACTCACACCACGCGGAAGCCAAGGAACATCAAGTGGCCAAGTTTCCAACTCTCCGCAAGTACGAGCGATTGGTTTCAATCCCGGCCAAGCGGCTTGAAACGTTTGGAATAACGTTTCAAGATCCTCGTATTCACCCGTGTCAGTCGTAACTGGCTGAGGAAGTTTGGAACCAATTCTGGCACCAGCAAAAAGCGTGAACGTCCTTCCCATGAACCAATCGAAATTCGTGTTGAGCTTCGGTCGATCCATGAAAGTCAGTTCGGGCGGATCTTCTTTCGGACAGTTACCTAATTCCTCACATGTTGGAGTGGGAGATGTTGCGTTGTTGTCACAGGCTAAGCCCAAGGAAAGAATTAAAGTTGCTGCGAGTTTACTCATCAATCGCATTTCTTGCCTCCTTGTATTTTCGGTCTAGTTCATCCAACTCTTCGTCAGTATCCGTCATCCAGGATCCAATTCTCATTAATCGATCGGCGACAAGTGCAAACAGAAGTGCGACCAATAGGAAAATTCCACCGAACAGGTGACGAACAATACTCATACACCATATTAACACGAACAGGAAGTGGATGGAACAAGGCAGGATTTTGGTATTGGGTTTTAGACTGAGGAGTGTTCGCTTTGGGACAATGTTCGCGTTACGTGAACATTAACTGAAATGGTCTAAACCGGAATTGGTATCTCCACAAGTGTGAGGATCAGAATCCGCCCAACAACCATCACAGATCTTGGTGCCGTTCTCGGAGGGAGTCCATCAAAGACAACATGCTTCGGACAACGAGGGTCTCCATAATTGCAGTAGACTTTCTTGTAGCGGGTATCCTCATTAGGAGCAATCATTCTGAACCTCCGAATTCCAATTTGTCATCATGTCGCGATAAGAGGAATACTCCTCTTGGTATTCTGCATCACAATGTTCGTGAACGTCATCTTCGCCAACAATTTCCAAACCGCAATACGGGCATTCTTTCATTTTGCTCTCCTAAGATTCTTGAATCCACAATCTCCACTCATGCAATCAGGTTCTCCCAATTCACATTCGTGATGTTCATCACAGATGTCATCTCCGTTTGTGCAATCGAGACGTGCGAACTGCGAGATGTTCGGATTTCCACAGGGATTCTTC
>SDBT01013738.1_pt1 | contig 12951 bp, 11 predicted proteins | sample 2277101 | NCBI WGS metagenome assembly SDBT01 (sample SAMN10404973, study PRJNA504765) | marine sediment metagenome | isolation source: marine sediment core GS10_PC15, 103 cmbsf | place: Arctic Ocean: Southern Knipovich Ridge | collected 2010 | reverse complement strand
TTGAGGTGGTAATATCAGCCCTCAAGGTAGTGCTACCGCAGGCTGGATTTAGGAGTTAGTCAATGAAGGTTTTAGTTACTGAATCTATTGCTGATGAGGGGATAGATATTCTGCGTAGCTGTGCTCAGGTGGATGTTAAGCTAGGGCTAGCGCCAGAGGAAATCCTAGCCGTAATTGGCGATTATGATGCCCTGGTGGTGCGCAGTCAGACTCAGGTGTCAGCTGAGGTTATAGAAGCCGGGGAAAAGCTACAGGTCATCGCTCGGGCCGGTGTTGGTATTGATAACGTTAATGTTGAAGCCGCCACCCGGCGCGGCATTGTGGTCGTTAACGCCCCAACCGGCAACACTATCTCGGCTGCCGAGCACACTATTGCCCTTATGCTCTCCCTAGCCCGCCATATCCCCCAGGCTAATGCCGTGCTTAAATCCGGGTTATGGAAACGAAGTGACTTTATGGGCACTGAGGTCAGAAATAAGACACTGGGTATTATTGGCTTGGGTAGTGTTGGTTCCGAGGTAGCCAGGCGGGCGCGGGGTCTGGAAATGAAACTTATTGCCCATGACCCTTTCATCTCTGTTGACCACGCCCATAACCTGCAGGTAGAGCTGGTTTCTTTTAAACAGTTACTTAAAGAATCAGACTTTATTACCCTCCATCTGCCATTAACCGCATCAACCAAGGGGCTGATTGGGGCTAAAGAGCTCGCTTTGGTCAAACCTCAGGCTCGTATTATTAACACGGCTCGGGGTGGCTTAATCGATGAGGAGGCGCTGGTGAGGGCGATAAATGAAAAGAAGGTCGCTGGCGCTGCTATTGATGTCTTTCTTGAAGAACCAACGACAAGCAGTATTCTTTTTGAAAGTGATAATATCATTGTTACTCCCCATCTAGGCGCTTCCACTACCGAAGCCCAGGCATCGGTAGCCAAGGATGTCGCCTCCCAGATTAGTGATGTTCTTAGGGGACAACCAGCCAGATACTCGGTTAATGCCCCCTTTATCTCGCCCGAAACGCTAGCGGTACTGGCGCCGTTCATAAAGGCGGTGGCCGCAGCGGGCAAACTGGCCAGTCAGCTGGCTGAGGGACAAATGAATACCATACGAATTAAGTATGAGGGTGAGGTCGCTGATTACAATACTAACGTTCTCAAGGCAGCCATCCTGGGGGGGATACTTGAGGAGGTAAGTGAGGAACGGGTTAACCTGGTTAACGCTAATATAATAACCGCCCATCGTGGTCTAACCGTGGTGGAGCAGAAGGAAGCCACCTGTGAAAACTATGCCAGCCTCGTTACTATCGAGGTTACCACCAGCACCGTGGTCACTGCGGTAGCGGGAACCGTAATGCGGGATGAGCTACATATTGTCCGGGTTAATAACTACTGGCTTGATATTGTGCCCACCGGGGGCTATTTCCTGTTTAGCAACCACCGGGACCGCCCCGGTCTCATCAGCGCCGTAAGTAAGGTAACCGGTGACGCCGACGTAAATATTAGTTCTATGCATGTCGGCCGCTTGAAACCCCGGGGACAGGCACTGATGGTGTTAGCCCTGGATGAACCCCTATCCGAAGAACATCTCAAGCGGATACTGTCTATCCCCGATGTCTATACTGCCAAACTGGTAAAGCTGTAAGAGCTTACCCAGGAGTGCCTACCCCGGCCGGTGGAAGACTAACCCTGATGGCGGCTTGGGATAAAAGTAGGTTGATTTCCGGGGCATCCGCTCACCAGCGTCAGCAATGGCTTTAATCTCTCCTACCTTAACCGGACTTAATAGAAAGGCCAGCTGGTATTTCTGGTCTAATACCTGGCCTACCGCGTCCTGTATGTCGTAGCTAAAGGCAAGGGATGCTTCCTCGCTACTGCTCAGTCCCAGCATCTTCTCCAGTATGACATGGTCGAGGATACTAACATCTAGGCTCTTGTACAACTCACCGTGGAAGTAAGGCATCATCTGGCTTACGGCATTAAGGTCATGCAGCCTCAGTACCATGAGGTGCTCCGGTGACAGTCCAAAAAGGATGAATCTAACCTGATTTGTATTCTCTTCGGCCAGTAAGGCGTCAACCTGTTGCCAGACACCAGGCGTACTCAGCGGCCACTCCTCTACCTCAAAGAACGACTCCAACTTAGCCCTCAATTCACTTAAGGTGGTTTTTAATATACCCCGAACCAGCCGGTGGGGTGATAAAATGATAAGCCCCGGGTCAGCAAAATCCACCAGCGTCATCATCACAAAATTAAACTCCTCATCTCCGGATACGGCTCCAGAGCAGGCTCGTCTTTCTCGCTGGTAGGTAAGGGCACTCTCATAGCGATGGTGTCCGTCAGCAATATATAGCGGCTTATAAGCTAATTTGGCGCCTATCTGCTTTATAACCTCAGGCTCAGTGATAGCCCAGATGTTATGGATGCCCTCAGTAGCATGGCTTAAGCTAATTATGGGCTGTTTTTGCGCCTCTAGAGTTAGTAGCGAGGAGACCTGTTGCCCCTGGTCGTCAAATAGAACTAAAATTGGGCTGGTATTGGCCTGTAGCGCCCATAACAGGCTCAGTCGGTCATCCTTAGGCTTAGCCAGTGTGCCCTCATGAGGGCGAATCACCATCCTGTCCCACTCCTCTAGCCTCACACAGGCGGTTATACCGCGGCGCCGATACTCCTTCCTTTGGTAGATAAAATAGTGGTCATGGAGATAGATAGCCGGCGTCTCGTCTATCTTAAGCACACCCAGCTTCAGCCACTGCTCCAGCATGGCTGCCGAGTGAGTATGCCTATCGTCGGTGCTTACCCCCGGTGGAAACTGCCGCCCATACTCAAGTCTGACAAAGTTATATTCACTGCGGTGATGAAGTTCTTGCGCCATCTCGGGGGTAATAATGTCATAAGGAGGGCAGATGACCGATGAGAGGTCTTTAACTAACAGCTCGTTATAACGCACGCCCCGAAAGGGGCGAATCTCAGCCATGCCTACCTGAACCTTCTTTAACCACGTCTGTATCTTGATGATTCCTTAGCACCTTAGTTTACTGTATGCTGTGGCAGAGGCGCAAGTCTCAGTAGGCATCAACATGGTTATGGGTCATACGGGGATATGCTATAATTTGTTAAAGAAGCTGTTAGAGGGTTTAGTGGGGTGAAGGACTTAGACCACATAAGACAGAGAATAGACGGGCTAAGGGGGCAGATTAACCATCATAACTATCGCTATTACGTGCTGGACAGCCCGGAGATTAGCGATGCTGAGTATGACCTGCTGATGCGAAAACTGGAGCAACTGGAGGTGGAGTATCCCCAGTTCTTGACTCCAGATTCACCCACCCAGCGGGTCGGCGCCGCCCCGGTAGAGGCCTTCGGCGTAGTTGAACACCCTCTACCCCTGCTGTCCTTAGGCAATGCCTTCTCCGAAGCGGAGCTAGTGGCGTGGTATACCCGTATCTCTAAATTAGCAGGTCAGGAAGAGTTTAACCTTGTCGGCGAGCATAAGATTGACGGACTGGCGGTAGCCTTGACCTATGTTAACGGGCAGCTAACTACCGGGGCTACCCGCGGTGACGGCTTCCGTGGGGAAAATATCACCCAGAACCTGAGAACTATCCGTAGTATTCCACTATCGGTGTCTAAAGAGGCCCCGCCTCGGTTTGAGGTGCGGGGTGAAGTTTTCTTACCTAAAGCCGGCTTTAATAAGCTGAATAAGGAACGGGCTGAGGAGGGGCTACCCCTTTTTGCTAACCCCAGGAATGCGGCGGCGGGCTCAGTGCGTCAGCTTGACCCCCGCATCACCGCCAGGCGCCCGCTGGATATATACATCTATATGCTGGGCTACGCTGAGGGTGAGCCAACACCCCCTACCCACTGGGAAACTATGGCCTATCTCAAGTCGCTCGGCTTTAAGGTAAACCCCAATAACCAGCTACTTACCGATATCGGACAGGTTGAAGATTATTATAAAACCTGGGGAGAGAAGAGGGAGAGCCTACCCTATGAAGCCGACGGTATCGTAGTTAAAGTAGATTTACTTGAGCTACAGGAACGCTTGGGCGATATCGGCCATGAGCCACGGTGGGCGATAGCCTATAAGTTCCCGGCTATTCAGGGCACCACCCGCCTGAAGGAAATTGGCATCAGTGTCGGTCGAACCGGTACGCTTAATCCCTACGCTATTTTAGGGCCTGTCTCAGTAGGCGGTGTAACTATCAAGCAGGCGGCGCTACATAATGAAGATGACATCAGGCGTAAGGATATCCGTATCGGTGATACCGTTATTGTCCAGCGGGCGGGTGAGGTGATACCCGAGGTGGTGGGGCCGGTAGTAAGCAAGCGCACCGGCCAGGAAAAGGAGTTCAGCCTCTTAGAGAAGATATTCGATACGGAGAAGGGGCGTCCGGCGTGTCCCATATGTGGCGCTGAGGTTGTTAGGCCTGAGGGTGAGGTCATGTATTATTGCTCCAATGCTGCCTGCCCGGCCCAAATTCAACAGCGACTGGAGCATTTTGTCTCCCGGGGAGCTATGGACATCAGAGGTATCGGTGAGCAGATGAGTGCCCTGCTGTTAAGAGAAGGCTTGGTTAAAGATGTAGCCGACCTGTACTACCTTACCCCAGAGAAGCTGGCTGGGCTGGAACGGATGGGGGATAAGAGTGCCGATAATATTATTAACGCTATAGATAGCAGTAAAATACAGCCTCTAGCCAGGGTCATCTTTGCCCTGGGGATACGGCACGTTGGAGAGGAGATGGCAGAGCTTCTAGCTAAAGAGTTTCTTAGCCTTGATGAATTGGCTAAAGCTTCCAAGGAGAGGCTCATGTCTGTTTCCACCATCGGGCCTAAAATCGCCGATAGCATTATCTCCTTTTTCCAGCAGGAAGAAAATAGGAGAATTATCCAAAGACTAAAGGATGCCGGGGTAAATCCGAAAGAAGAAAAGGCCAAACCTGAAGAACTACCGCTGGCTGGGCAGGAGTTTGTCATTACCGGCCGTCTGGACAGATTTAGCCGGCAGGAAGCGGAAGCCCGGATAAAGGCTCTCGGGGGCACAGCCAAAAGCGATATTACCCGCAAGACGACGTATCTGATGGTCGGTGCTGAGCCTGGTTCAAAGCTAGCCCACGCCCAGGCACTGGGCATAAAACAGCTCTCCGAAGAAGAGTTTCTTAAATTGCTGGAGGAGAGAGATAGAGATAAGGTAATATCTCTATATGGAAGGGAAAAATAATGCAGTACGAAGAAGCGGTAGCAGAGTACCGGTGGGTTAAAGAGAATATAAGATACGCTTTTTCATACTGGGGTGATACCGAATATACCCTAGCCAAAAGGAGTGGACACTGCGGCATGAAGGCTGAGCTTCTGGTCTCAAGACTCAGGGAGCGGGGTATTGAAGCCAGGTATGTGGAGGGGAGGCCCTCGACAGGTAACCTCCCGATGGTGAAGGTAGCCCCATTTAATGTTCATTTTTGGGTAGAGGCCAGGGTAGATGGCAGCTGGCTTACCCTTGATTCCACCCCCGATGGTGGTATCGTGGGTTTCTCCGGTGATACCGAGCCGGGGAGTCATCTGGTACGCCCCGATTACATAACTAGGTGGGATGAGATTCCCCTCTGGTATAAGGAGAGTTATAACCACCCTCTGGTTGCCCCACTAAGGTGGATATCCAATATTAAGCTGGCTTACCACCGTAAGGTGGGTAATAGAAACAGCCGTAAAGCCCCGGGCTGAAGTAAGGGTGAAAAAATGAAACTGATTGTGGGGTTAGGTAATCCAGGGCGGGGTTATGCCCATAACCGTCATAATATCGGATTTATCTGTCTTAGTCATTTTGCCCGAAGACAGGGCATCCGATTTGATAAAAGGCAGGGGAAAGCTCGAACTGGCATCGGTGAGGTGGCGGGCAACAAGGTTATTTTAGCTAAACCCCAAACCTATATGAACCTGAGTGGCCAGTCGGTTAGTCGGCTGGTAAAGAAATTTGATATCGGTCTAGGTGACCTCTTCGTTATTCACGATGACCTTGACCTTCCCCTGGGCAAAATCCGCTTTCACCGTGGTGGCGGCTGGACTACACATAAGGGTGTCAGGTCCGTCATTGCCGAACTGGGCAGTCAGGATTTTACTCGTCTTCGGGTGGGAGTTGGACGACCAGCGGCAACCGAGGACTCTCTCCAGCCCGGTGAGGATATAATCAGCTATGTGCTCAGTAATTTCACCCCGGAAGAAGAACAAACTGTCACCCAAGTTGTACCCCGGGTGAGCGAAGCCATCCTCTGCCTCCTCACCGAAGGTCTTGCGTCAGCCATGAATAGGTATAACTAGAGATTATTTATCACGGGAAACTTGAAGAGACCTCACCTGCTCAAAACTAATAATCCTTCTTCTATGAATAAGTGGCAGGAGACGATGGCTATATTTGCTCACTCATATTGAAAATAAATGGCTTGACTTTCATAATTTTTGTAGTATAATATCTTCTGTATTAGGTAGTTCTTACGTGACCTTGTAGCATACCTAGACATGTAGTATATTTAGAGCAGTAAGCGCAGTTTGTAATTTGATGTGAAGTAAAGGATAATCTAAAGTTATTAAGTGGCTGGATTTTCCGGGAGCCAGTAAAGGAGGTAGAAATTGGACGAAGTTGCTCTAAGAATGACTAATATTAATAAGTCCTTTGGAGGGGTGCAGGTATTATATGATGTCTCGTTTGATGTGCGTGCGGGTGAGGTTCATGCCCTCCTTGGCGAGAATGGTGCCGGCAAGAGTGTGCTGATGAAAACTTTGATGGGCGTGCATCGGCCAGATAGTGGGGATTATATTGTTTCTGGTAAACACGTTAGATTTAACAACCCTACCGAGGCGCAGCGTAACCACGTTTCCATGGTTTATCAGGAGTTTGGGCTGGTAAAATATCTCACCGTTGCCGAAAACATCTTTATGGGCCGGTTGCCGTCAAGACGGGGCATGATAAGATGGGGTTATACCAGGGAGCAGGCTGTTGGGGTCCTGGATAGTCTGGGCAGCGATGTCCCCCCTACCGCTATTGTCGGTGATCTGAAGGTGGCTGACCAGCAGGAGGTTGAAATTGCCCGGGCGCTTTCATATGACCCGGTGGTTTTTGTTATGGATGAGCCATCGTCTGCCCTCTCCTATGATGAGATCGGCCACTTATATGAGCTTATTAACACGCTGCGCGCTAGGGGCGTGGCTATGGTGTATATAACTCACAAGTTGAACGAAGTCTTCGATATTGCTGATAGGTGCACGGTCATCAGGGATGGGTCTATCGTGGGCACTTATGACATCAGTGCATTGGATATCTCGACACTGGTAGAAAGGATGACCGGGAAGAAGGTTAGCGCCGAGATTGTCCGGGAGGACATATATAAGAAATCGAAGGCTAATATAATTGAGCTTCAGAATCTCGAGGCAAGAGAGAAGGGAAAGGTACTGTTTTCCGGTGTTAATCTGACGGTGGGAAAAGGGGAAATTGTTGGTATAGCCGGGCAAATAGGTGCCGGCAAAACCGAGCTGGGTAAGACAATCTTTGGTGCCTTACCGAAAACTACGGTGATAACAGGTAAGATGATATTTGACGGTGAAGAGATAGGCTTTAAAGGCCTTAATCCCTCTAGTGCCAAGAAAATGGGTATCGGTTTTGTGACCGAAGACCGTCAGGCGGAGGGTATGATAATTGAGCAATCGGTACTTTTCAACACCATTTTACCGGCTTTCCACCGGGTAACTAGAGGCTTTGTGATAATTGGTAGACTAGCTCGAGATATGGTGCGGGGTATTATTAAGGATGTGGCTCTTCGCCCCCCGGATCCTAATCGGCTGTTGAAGTTCTTAAGTGGCGGCAACCAGCAGAAAGTAGTGCTTGGTAAGTGGCTTGCCGCCCAATCAAAACTCTTGATCCTAGATGAGCCAACACGCGGTGTTGATGTCGGCGCCCGTGAGGAAATATATGACGTAGTGCGTCAGCAGGTGAGGGAAAAAGGGCTGGGCGTACTGCTCCTGTCATCGGACCTCAGGGAGATTATGCTCGCGGCCGACCGAATTATAATTATACGTCTGGGGAAAATCACCCACGAGCTCTTACCTCATGAGACCTCGGAAAAACAATTGCTCCACTTCGTGCTGGGTGAGGAAGAGGAGGGAGAAGCAGCAGGCAATAAGGAGAAATAAACAGTCTGGCATTAATTTAGCCGGTTAGGATGTAGGGTTTTAGGCTACTGAGGGGTAGACTCTTGGTAGCCTTATTGTTTAAGGATAAAAGGATAATAGAGCGGATAAGCCTAAGGCCTCAATCTGCCACCAGTTTTTGCCCGGCAAGGAAGGCCTGGCGCAGAGCCTCAGGGTGTTTGGCTATCGCTGCCTTTCCATCAATTCCGGGGAATACTAACGCTCCAGCACAGGTGATATCTATGACCTTGAACAGGGTCTTTACGATAGCTAGTGCTGGCTCAAACAGATTGGCTATCTTTAGGGCGCCAACGGAAATAAACAGCCCCTTTCTCTCTCGGCTGTTATCCAGTGGTGGTATTTTAAGCACGTATTTTCTTGCCCATAGTGCCTGACAGCGGTCAATCATTGCCTTCATCTGAGCCGTGGGGCCCATAAACTGGATGGGAGAAGCCAAAACTACTCGGTCAACCTGCTTAAGCTCACGGTAAACCATCTGCATATCATCCTCTATGCGGCACCGGCCTGTCTTGAGACAGGCATCACAGTGCTGGCAGGGGGTAATCTTAAGGTCGTTAAGGATAATGGTCTTGACCTCAGCCCCGCGGCTGGCGGCACCCTTCATGACCTCGGCGAGCAGGAGGTCGGTGTTACCACCTCGCCGCGGACTACCGGCAATCCCGAGAACCTTCATCCAAACCCTCCACTATTAACCTCTCAGGCACAGCTTTAGGCTTCCTCTTCTAGTTCCAGTCTATCCTCGATATAACTCAGGATTTCCTGCTCCCTGGCTGACATCTGGTGCCTGAGTTGTGGCGTTTCATCCTCATACCCCAGGAGATGGAGCACCCCGTGAATAATAAGAATGGCGAGCTCCTTTTTTATGGAGTGTTTGTGCTCCCTGGCCTGTGTCACCGCTTGCGGGTAGGAGATAATTACTTCACCAAGGTGCCGCACCCCGTCAGGGGGTAGAACAAAAGGAGAAGGCTCTCCCCCAGCCGGTAGCATAGAAAAGGCGAGCACATCGGTGGGGGCATCCTTACCTAAGTAGCTCCGGTTTAGCTCCTGCACCCTCTCCTGACGGGCAATAACCAGCCCAACCTCTACCTCAGGGCTAATATCTTGTGCAGTGAGGACTTGCTTGATGACACTTTGAAGCCAAGCGACCTCTAGGTGTTCCTTAAACCCCTCATCAATCAGAACGTTAATCTCCACGGAAACAATAATAGCACAGGCCAGGATGCGAGCCAAATAGGGAGTCAGGTTCTCTTTTAGGTAGTGGGTAAAGAAAATCGGAGACAGAATTTATATGTCACCAGTAATATGGGGTAGTGAGCATTTGACTTTTCGCTGAGACTGGGTTAAAATACTTACGCCAAAATACTTATTTGGTGACCAGCAGGAACCAGTTCTGTAGATCTAGGTGCTTTCCCCAGAAGTCTCACTCTTAAGCTATGCCAAAAGGGGTTTCAGTGAGCGATGAAGATTGCGATTGGTGGTAAAGGGGGAGTCGGTAAGACCATGCTGGCTGCCCTGCTTTCCAGGGCGTTCGCTGGGTCTGGTTATTCGGTAATAGCCATCGACGCTGACCCTGATGGTAATCTGGCGGCCACCCTTGGCTTTCCCCATCCGGAGCGGATAGTTCCCATATCTGAGATGAGTGCCCTTATTGAGGAAAGGACGGGGGCACCGTCGGGTAAAAGTGGCGGCTTTTTCCGGTTAAACCCCAAGGTTGATGACCTACCTGATGAGTATTCCCAGGAACACCATGGCATTAGGCTAATGGTAATGGGACGGCTCAAACAGGGCGGTAGTGGTTGCTATTGCCCGGAAAATGCCTTACTACGTGCCCTGGTGACCCATCTACTGGTCGCCAGAGATGAAGTCATCATTTTGGATATGGAGGCGGGGATTGAACACCTGGGGAGGGCAACCGCCAAGGCGGTGGACAAACTGATTATAGTGGTGGAACCAGGCCGGCGAAGCGTTGACTCGGCTTACCGGGTTGATAAACTGGCTAAAGATATTGGCCTTGAGAATATCGCCGTGGTCGGGAATAAGGTTCGTAACCCCGGAGACAGGGAATTCATGGCTTCCAGCCTGGTGGGCTTCGAATTTCTCGGCTTTATTCCTTACGACCAGGCCATAGTTGATGCCGATATGGCTGGTCTTTCTTTTCTTGACGCCAGTCAGCAGGTCAACCAGGCGGTGAGAGACATCTATCAGGCTCTATTAACTACCAGCGCTACTGGAGCCCGGTAAAACGCCAGATTTAAATATAGGTAGTGAGATTAGGGAGGGTGAAGTTACGGTCGTCATCATGGAGATTTTAGTGTCGCTTTGAAATTCTGAGTAGCAAATTTAAAGTTATATAAGAGGTTCCCTAAATAACAAAGAGAGGAAAAGGAGGTCCCGGTGGCTTACGATGCGGTAAAGATGAAGGATTGGCAGATTGCCGAAGCAGCTGAAGCCAACATGCCCACTCCAGATGAGTGGCGAGAGAGACTGAACTTGGAGAAGGACGAGATAATCCCTTTTGGGAGGATATGCCGGCTGGATTTCTTGAAGATTATTGAGCGACTAAAGGATAAACCAGACGGCAAGTATATTGAGGTGACGGCGATAACGCCCACCCCGTTAGGTGAGGGAAAAACGACGACCACAATGGGTATCCTGGAGGGTATGGGAAAGCGGGGACTGAATGTGGGCGGCTGTATCCGCCAGCCCTCAGGTGGTCCCACCATGAATATTAAGGGAACTGCTGCCGGTGGCGGTAATGCCCTGCTTATTCCCATGACCGAATTCTCCATGGGTCTTACCGGTGACATCAATGATATTACCAATGCTCATAATCTGGCTATGGTTGCCCTTACCGCCAGGATGCAGCACGAGCGTAACTACGATGATGCGCAGCTGGCTAAGCGCACTGGTATGCGTCGCCTAGATGTTGACCCGACGCGGGTGGAGATGGGCTGGGTTATGGATTTTTGCGCCCAGAGTCTCCGAAGTATCATCATCGGTCTCGGTGGCCGAATGAACGGCTATATGATGCAGTCCAAATTCAGTATCACGGTGAGTTCTGAGCTTATGGCTATGTTATCAATTGTCCGGGACCTGGCTGACCTGCGGGAGAGAATGGATAGGATTACGGTTGCCTTTGATAAGAAGGGTAATCCCGTTACCACGGGCGACCTGGAAGTGGGTGGCGCCATGACTGCCTGGATGCGGAACACCATTAATCCCACCCTGTCCTGCACGGTGGAGTATCAGCCCTGCATGGTGCATGCCGGTCCGTTTGCTAATATTGCGGTGGGTCAGTCCTCTATTATTGGCGACCGCGTTGGGCTGAAGTTATTTGATTACCACGTTACCGAGAGCGGCTTCGCCGCCGACATCGGCTTTGAGAAGTTCTGGAATGTTAAGAGCCGCTTGAGTGGCCTCAAGCCGCATGTCTCGGTGCTCACCACTACCATCCGAGCCCTGAAAATGCATGGTGGTGGGCACAAGGTAGTCGCTGGTCTGCCTCTGGCCGATGAATATACCGAGGAGAATCTGGGGCTCTTGGAGAAGGGTATCTCAAATATGCTGCACCACATCAATACCATCAGAACCTCCGGCATCAATCCCGTAGTGTGTATCAACAGCTTCTATACTGATACCAAGGACGAAGTGGCTATGGTCAGGAAGGCGGCCGAGGCGGCGGGGGCCCGTTGTGCGGTCTCCACCCACTGGGCTGACGGTGGTGACGGTGCCCTGGAGCTGGCTGATGCCGTGAAGGAAGCCTGCGAGGATGAGAATGAGTTTAAGTTTCTGTACCCCCTGGAAATGAAGCTGAGGGAGCGGGTTGACAGGATTGCCAGGGTGGTCTATGGGGCTGATGGCGCATCCTGGAGCCCTGAGGCTGAGGCTAAGGCCAAAAATTTTGAAGCTGATGCCAAGTATGATGACTATGCCACCATGATGGTAAAGACGCATCTTAGCCTTACTCACGACCCGGCGATTAAGGGTGTCCCCAAGGGGTGGACACTGCCCATCCGTGACGTGTTAATCTATTCCGGGGCAAAATTCCTCTGTCCCTGTGCCGGTACCATCAGCCTGATGCCGGGAACCTCTTCCAATCCGGCTTTTAGAAAGGTTGACGTCGACGTAAAAACAGGGAAGGTCAGTGGGCTTTTCTAGTATTTCTCGATGGTTGCTATAACGCTGGATGTAGATGGCGAACATAAAGAAAAAGCTAAAGATTCACTTCAACCCGGATAATATTGATATTACCGTGCCAGAAGGCGAGAGTCTGCTGCGGGCGGCAATGTCGGCTGGGGTGCATATCAATGCTGCCTGTGGGGGTAATGGCGTTTGTGGTACCTGTAAGGTATTGATTAAGAAGGGGGGGGTGGAGAGCATCCGCAGTGAAAAGCTCTCTCCTGAGGAATATGAGCAGGGCTACCGGCTGGCCTGCCAGAGTCGGGTACTTACTGACCTGGTGGTTGACATTCCCCTAGAATCACGGCTGGAGACGGCGGTACTCAGCCGAGAAGCGCAGGTGGTGGAGGGTGGTCCTAAAGCCGCTGAGGCGATAGCCACGGGGTGGAGTTTTAGCCCACCCTTAAATAAGTGTTATGTTGAGCTCTCGTCACCAACCCTCAAGGATAACGTTAGTGATCTTTCCCGGTTGCTAAGAGGCCTGAAGCGACGGTGCAACCTCAGGAATGTATCGGTAGACTTTGATGTCGTGAGAAAACTATCCCCAGTTCTGCGGAAAAAAGACGGGCGGGTTACGG
>SDBT01013737.1_pt1 | contig 12951 bp, 10 predicted proteins | sample 2277101 | NCBI WGS metagenome assembly SDBT01 (sample SAMN10404973, study PRJNA504765) | marine sediment metagenome | isolation source: marine sediment core GS10_PC15, 103 cmbsf | place: Arctic Ocean: Southern Knipovich Ridge | collected 2010 | reverse complement strand
GGCTGATACAATTGGCGTCCCCGGTGAATCTCTGGTGTTGCCGCTGTTCGCGAGGACGGTCGATGATCTATCCGGCATTTTCGTGCAGCTTCACATGGATACATTATTTTTTGAAAATCTATCGGTTAGCCCCGGCTCTGATTCTCTTGATATAAATCAGTATATTGCCGACGATAGAATCTTTCTGGATCATATAGATGAATTGAGCGCTGGATATTACCACCTCGCCGATATCAATTTCTCCATCCGGGACGATGCCCCGCCGTATGAGGAAATAACCATAGAAATCATTGCCGGCGATTATTACCCGTCGGCGTTTGCGAATATATCTCTTCCGACCTATCTTATCCGTCCCGTTTTGATAAATGGTACCGTATATATTCAAAGGACAGGTATAGACGATTCTCCATATCCGGATAAGCCATCGTTTGACCTGTCGAATTTCCCTAATCCTTTTAACTCATCCACGATCATACGATTTTCGCTGGAAGCTGAATCTTATGTAGAGCTGGCTGTTTTCGATATTCTCGGTCGTCAGATTGACAGGCTTGTGGATGGCTATCTTTCGTCGGGCGATTACCTGATGGAGTGGGATGCCCGCGATCGGCCAAGCGGGGTTTACTTTTACAGGCTGGTTACTCAGGATACGGCGGTTACCGGGCGTATGACGCTTTTGAGATAGAAGGTAAATCAGCCGTACCCATTCAAGGAAGAACAATGAAAACAATATTTGGTACATGGACTCATTTCTATTGGTTTTTACTTTTATTGATTTTGCCCTCTAATTCCGACGGCCAGGTGATCTCTATTGACGAGTTTCTCCAAACAAAGTTGGTTTCCCGGGATGTCACCGAAACATTTTCATACGATTGCCCGGACAAGTTCTATGTTTCGAAATATAGTGATAAGTATTTATCGATAACCTTTTCGCAACCAAGAACAATCAAAAATGAAAGAGGTGTAAAGGATATTTACATTCCACATAGTGTGGAAATATTCAATTCGAAAGGTAAGATCATAAATTTAGAAGCTGAATACGAGAATTTTCGTGTGGTGGATTTCATTGAAAGCGAAGTAGACTACTATGTGTTTGAGCAAGGGATTCTCGATAACCATGAGGTTGGCATTTACGATATGGAGGGTAATTTTATAAAGTCACTAAATTGTAGATCCTATAGTTATAGTTCGCCACAAGGGAAATTCTATTATCACCGGGGTGGACAAGGTCCTTTAACTATTTATGATGAAAACGGGGATCGGCAGTTCACAATACCTACCGGGGGAAGCCTATATGAAGCTAACGCTGTTTCCGATTCAACTTTATTAGTTTATAAAGGTACTTTAGCATTTTGGAACATTAAAACTCAAGCTATTATTTGGGGAAAAGAGATTCCTGGTGGTGGAAGAAGTATTTTAGATCAGACTACTCAAATTCAATTTTCGATACCCGGCAATATAATAGCATTGCATAGCATTTACGGTTACTATTGTTTCAATTTCCAGGGTGATTTTTTGTGGGCAGACGAAGATTATAGTATTCACAATAATTATTTAGAATGTACAGGTGTTTCAAAAAGTAGTGGGGATGTAGTCATAATCTACACTAAGCAAAGACGCTCTCATTCACTCTTTGCTAAGATTTTCAATCAAAAAGGTATCCTTTTAGAGGAGCATGAAATTGAATTGGGAGAAAATGTCAAATATGCGGGGAATAGTGGCTTAGCAGCTATGGTATTTAACGATTATATTTTAATACGAATTTCAGCCAGAACTGCTGATCAGGCTAGGGAATTTGCGACTTGTATTTTATATAAAGAGAATCAATCCTGGAGTTCCGCCGTTGTAAGCGGTATCTGGTATTTTTTAAACGAAGGCAGCCAGATGGAAAGACTAATTGGATATGATTCAATTTCCCGGCAAGTTAGAGGATTTCAAATTAAATAGGCGGTTGATGTATACTGCCCCCCATTTTTCTTGACATAGAATATTTTATAACATAGAGTTACTTTAAGAGGGCCAAATGGCCCCGATGGGAAGGCGGTGGAAAGCCGCCACAGCCCCGCTACTGTAATCGGGTAAGCGCCGCATCAGCCACGCCCGCAAGGGAGGAAGGCGCGGCCGCCCAATCCGGGTCCGTAAGTCAGGATACCATCGGCAATATTCCTTGTAAACCTTCGAGGGCAGGTAGGGAATGCAATTGTGCTTGTTTCCGGCCGAACGGGAAAAACCGATCGGAACCCTCGGCCGGCTTTTCATTGCCGCAATATTCGGGATAATCCTACCGTTTTTCCTGTCGTCCCTCGCCAGATCACAGACTGAAATCAAGATCGTCGGACAGGTCATCGATGCCATTTCCGGCGCTCCAATTCCAGGAGTCGCCGTGTATATCGAAGGATCGGATAAAACCGTGGTCACCGACGGCACCGGTCGATTTCAATTTACTGACCTGCCGGTCGGTCAATATTCGATAGATGCTCGGAGGATCGGATATAAGCTTATCTCGCCCATCAGTACTTATGTAAATACAAGCTCCGCTTCACATATCAGGTTAAAAATGGCTCCTGTGCCGGTGGCGGTATCAGATCATATGGTGATTGCAGAAAGAATAAATCAGCTTACTATCCGACGTGAAGGGAATCTGTCTATAGTGGAGATACCGCGGGGCGGGCTGGAGAATATCAACGACCTGGTGGATAGGATCCCCGAACTCGAGCTTGTGGAATCCGGGGCACAGAGATTCTTGCGGATCCGGGGCGCGGACCTGAACGGCACTGTCATTATGCTTGATGGTCGAATTGTCAATTCGGTGCTTACTTCAAGAGGAGATGTCTCCACTATTCCTTTGCGCTCCGTTACCAGAATAGAAATTGTCAGGGGGGGAGATTACTCCGCTCCGGGCTTGGCGGGCAGCGTCAATTTCCTGACGGATGATGGAGGCGGTGACCGTCGAATAGCCGCCTCCGGAGAGCGTGGTAATCATGGTTTTGAGTCTTATTCATTCCGCACAGGCGGATTTGGCCCTGCGGGGCTGAATCTGACCCTGGAGGGGGATAACAGCTTCTACAGGGGTGATTTTTCGTTCATCGACCCGCGGGATTCAGTTCAGACGCGGCAAAACAATTTTAACCGCACTTCGAAAATGTTCGGCACTATCGATTACCCTCGGAAGCGGGGCGTTCTGAAATTCAGTGGCAGGTATTTCAGTCGAAACGCGGGCGTGCCGGGCCCGATTTTCCAGCTGACGCCGGAGGCAAATTCTAATATCGAGGAAAAAGAAATATATGCGAGGTTCTCACAGGGATTCGGTTCCTATTCGGAGTTGGATTTAACGGCCGGTGTTACGATCAGGCGGGCCAACTATGATTCTCCCAGAACCCCTATAAATTTCATCCCCTATAAAACGGTGTTCGATGATCATTCGAGGGACATTAAAATCAGGTTCCAGCGGACGGGGCGGATCGATCTCGATAGCTATCTTGCCATTCGATATGAGTCACTGGAAGGTGATGATCTTATTCGACCTGCAGCCAGTTTTGGTTTCCGATCCAGATTGGTCAACGCCCTGGGCATAGCGGCTTCCTATCGATTTAACGGTTCGGGCATATTCACCAAATCATCTGCTATAACGTTCGGTTTGCGAAAAGAGGGCGGAGATCATGGGGATTTCTGGACGCCCTCGGTGACCTCAAGGATCAACCTGGACCTGCCTGCCAGGCCGGGTTTCGATATCTCGTATTCCAGGGCACGCCGTCTGCCGGATCTGACCGATCTGTACTGGAAAGAGGACGTTTTTGCTACGCCGAATGCGGACCTGCAGCCGGAAGAATCCAGAAGCTACCAGATCGGTTTTGATCTACAGAATGACTTTTTCGGCCGTGTGGATTTGAGGATTTCACGATACCTGACCGATTTTGATAATCTAATCATCTGGCGAAGGTGGGCCGGCGATAAATTCAAACCGGTAAACCTCTCCCGCGCCGAGATCAACGGATGGGACGTTTCGCTGGAGGCTAATCTCTTCAATGGCCCGGTATCGCTCCACTGGATGGCTGCATTTACAAGACCGCTTAACAAAGAAAGTGAATTAAGCCATCACGATAAATTCCTGACGTTCCGGCCGATCGGCACCCAGAATGCCGGAATCGAATTTGATTTTGAAAATCTCAAATTAAGATTGGCCGGACGGCATATCGGGCGGCGTTACACAACCGAGGAAAATACGAAATCCCTGCCGCCGGTGGATCTGGTCGATTTTGAAATCAATTATGGACTGAAATTGCGATCCATTGAAACGGCATTGAGAATAGATATTACCAATATCGGTGATATCCAGTATGAAATTCTGGATCGTCAGCCCCAACGACCCAGAGAATACAAACTGAAATTGGAGATTCGGAAAATAGGAGGATTCTGATGAACAGGTTAGCTCTGTCATTATTGCTGTTAATTTCTTCGCCTGCGTTTGCCCAGAGACAGGCTTATGTTGTCAATAACCTGGCCGAGACGCTATCGTTGATCGATCTGGAATCGGAAACGGTCGAGAATCATATAGTCGTTCTGGGCGAGACCCCGAATCAGGTGGTCTATCATGGCGATTATCTCTATGTCGTCAATTCGATTTCGGCAAACGTTCAGAAAATCGACCAACAGACTCATCAGGTGGTGGCCGATATTTATCTGCCTATCGGATCGAACCCCTATTTTATTGCTTTCGGCGAGGATTACGGATATGTCACGGGATGGGTCTCGGGAAAAGTCTATGAAATAGATCTTGCGACGGACCAGGTTGGTCGGGAACTTGAAATCGGCGGCTTCCCGGAGGGAGTACTCCTTGCTGACGGGCTGTTATATGTCACCCAGACATATTTCAATCCGGATGATTTCAACTATGGTCAGGGGAAAATCGCCATAGTTGATCCGGTAGCCTTCACACTTGAAAGCCAGGTTAATGTTGGCAAGAATCCGCAATGGATCAGCCGGGCGCCGGACGGCCGTCTTCATATCGTCTGCACCGGCAATTATTTTGATGTCGAGGGCTCGGTATATATTTTCGATCCAGTTTCTGAGATTGTAGTTGATTCCATCTTGATCGGCGGGCAGCCGGCCAGCCTGGCGATATCGCCTTCGGGGATCGGGTATCTGGCGGCCGGAGGCTGGATCGATCACGGCCATATCTATTCCTATGACATTCAGTCAGGAGATATAATCCGGGGCCCGTCGAATCCCATAATGGCCGGGCTCGGTGTGACCGGGGTGGCGGTAGATTCTCTGGGATTTATTTATTCCTGCAATTTTGGCGATGATACGGTCTCGAAGCTCTCGCCATCAGGCGAGATCCTCGGCTCTTTTAACATGGGCGATGGCCCTATTTCGATAACCATTGTCGATGACACCATCATCGGGACAGAACCGGAGGAACATGTAGCCCTGCCATCTAAAAACGGCCTTCTTGGCAGTCATCCCAATCCTTTTAACTCCGGGACACTTATAAGATACGAATTGCCGTCTGCCGATATGGCGCCGTTGACAATTGAGATATACGATTTAATGGGCAGGCGGGTGAAATTGCTCCGATTGGAAACCGGAGGCCGTAGAGGTGTAGTTTACTGGGATGGCACCGACGATACAGGTGGAGATTGCGCCAGCGGATTGTATTTTGCGCGGCTGGCAGGTTCACACGGTTCAGATGACGAAATATCTGGAGCGGTTGCGGTAAAGATGACGATAATCAGATAAGAACCCTCTGCAGGTGATGGGAATGGGGATTTCGAGAAAATAGAGATTGCCCGGAATGGGATATTTGTTATATTGTAAGCTTGATTGAGATTTTGAAGGAGGAATGATTGAAAGCCAAGATCCATCCAAAGTATTACGAGACGACAATTAAGTGTGCTTGCGGAAATGTCATAGAAACGAGATCTACCGTGAAAAATATCACGGTTGAAATCTGTTCCACCTGTCATCCGTTTTTTACAGGCAAACAGAAGCTGGTCGATACAGCGGGCCGGGTGGAGCGGTTCCGCACCAAGTACGCCAAGCACCTCGATTTAAAAAAGAAGAAAAAGTAACGGGCTCTTTTTCCAAGCTCAACAGGAGGCCTGACTTTCGTATGTATCGTCGGTTATTCAAACGCAGCCTGCTGCCAAGGTTACAGTTGGTGCTAACTGCCGCTTCTTCGGTGGATAAAAACGTTGGAGGACAGGCGGTGATAGAGGGAGTCATGATGCGATCTCCGGAGAAGGTCTCGACGTCTGTGCGGCTTCCGGGTGGCAGAATAATCACCAGGACGGAGCCGTTTATATCTCTTACGAGGAGAAAAAAGCTGCTCGGTAAAGTGATCATCAGAGGAGTCGTATCTTTTTTCGAGATGTTGATTCTGGGGATTAAGACCTTAAATTATTCAGCAGAGATCGCGACATCGGGGGAAGTTGAGCCTGCTACAGAGAAGGTAAACTCGCAATCGGGCAATTTTAACCTGGCGATTGTAATTACGGTAACTATATCGCTGGCCCTGGCCATGACAATATTCTTTTTTCTTCCGATTCTTATTACGCAGCTTTTATCGATTAACAGGGAAGCATTGGAATTCAATCTTGTGGCGGGATGTGTCAGGCTGGCGATGTTTCTGGCTTATGTCTGGGTTCTCTCATGGTTCAGCAGCTTCAAAAGAATATTCCAGTATCATGGAGCAGAGCATAAATCGATTTTTGCCTTCGAAGCCGACCTGCCGCTGGCCGTGGAGTCGACTCATAGTTTCTCGACTTATCATCCCCGGTGCGGCACCAGCTTTATTCTGATAGTGGCCATGCTGGCAATTCTTACATATTCGGTTTCCGATACGGTTTTTGCCGTAGTATTCGGACATCCGCCCGGAGTGCTCGAGAGGTTTACCACCCATCTGCTTTTCCTTCCGATCGTGGCTGGAACGTCATTCGAGCTTTTGAAACTCTCGGGCAAAACTCGCAATAATCCTGTCACCAGAATATTAATCGCGCCGGGACTCTGGCTTCAGCGAATCACTACCAATGAGCCATCGGATGAACAGGTGGAGGTCGCTCTTACGGCACTGAAAAGCTCCATAGCGGGCACCTCTCTTGATCCCGAACCCGCCTAAGGCTCCTTACTCGAAATCGGGATAATAAATATGTCAACAGACTTATTAAAAGTGTTAAAACAGGCGGAAGAGCGTTTTTCCGAGCTCATGGAAATTCTTTCCGATCCGCAGACGATATCCGATAAGAAGCGATTTCGGGAACTAGCCAAGGAGCACTCGGATCTAGTGGAAACGGTCAGGCAAGGGAAAGAATATCGCAGGGTATTGGAGGAGATCGATAAGAACCGCGAGCTACTGAAATCACCCGGTGATCCGGAACTGGCCGAGATGGCAAAAGACGAAGCCGAAGAGCTGGGGAAAAAACTAAATACCCTCCGCTCCGAATTGGGGCTTCTTTTGATTCCCAGGAATGCGGAAGATTACAAAAACGTTATCGTCGAAATCCGGGCCGGAACCGGCGGCGGGGAGGCGGCATTGTTCGCTGCCGATCTCTATCGAATGTACAGCAGATTTATCGAGACGAAAGGTTGGAAAATCGATGTCATGAACACCAGCAGCACAGGTATCGGCGGTTTGAAAGAGATCATTTTTTCTGTAGAGGGCAAAGGAGCGTATGGCGAGTTGAAACTCGAATCGGGTATACACCGGGTACAAAGAGTGCCGCGAACAGAGGCATCCGGCCGGCTACACACGTCGGCGGCAAGCGTTGCCGTCCTGCCGGAAGCAGAGGAGGTTGACCTGCATATAGCACCTCAGGATCTTAAGGTAGATGTCTATCGGTCCTCGGGGCCGGGGGGGCAATCCGTCAATACTTCCGATTCGGCGGTACGAATAACTCACCTGCCGACCAAAACCGTTGTCACCTGCCAGGATGAGAAATCACAATTGAAGAACAAGAATAAAGCCATGAAAATAATGCGCGCTCGCCTGCACGATAAAGCAATGAGAGAACAGCATGATATTATCGCCCGCCAGCGAAAAGATCAGGTGGGGACAGGGGATCGTTCCGAGAAAATACGGACTTACAATTTTCCTCAAAACAGGGTTACCGATCATAGATTCGGGTTGACTCTATACGATCTGGAAAATATCCTGGATGGCGATATAGGCAAATTGATCGACGAGGCCAGGAAGGCGGCCTATGATCTTCAGTTGAAAGGAGATAAGGGATAATGCTGATGCGTTACGTGGCGGCTCTGGCGCTGACTATCCTGATGCTGGGAATAGCCCGGCGGATCTCGACTCGGCATACCACCGATTATTCGATTGAGGCCGGTGATATTACACTAAGCCACCGAACTGTCACGGAAGACTTTGGCGTCGGCCCTAAAATCAACATAGGAGCGTCTTCAACCGAGGGATTGAAGGCGGTAGTGTACTATTCTCGTGTTGAGGGCGGCCCCTATACCGCTGACAGCCTGAGCCGTGTGGCGGACGAATTTTCGACAACCCTGCCCATATTGGAGAAAGGAAGTAAATGGTATTATCACGTCAAAGTCTATCAATCCGAGAATGAGATTGCTAAATTTCCCCCGGGGGTTGACCAGTTCATTAAGTTTAAAGGACATGTCCCCGCATATATTTTGATTCCTCATATTTTTTGTATGTTCGCAATCATATTTTTCGGCCTGCTGACCGTTTTTTCGTCTATTAGTATTGTTAGGGGAAAAACGGATATCAGGCAGTCCGTTCGCTACCTGCTCTGGACGGTAATCTTTGCCTTTATCGGAGGCTTCCCGCTGGGGTATCTTGTAGCCTATCTTGCATTCGGCCAGGGATGGACCGGAATCCCGATCGGCTTGGACATTACCGATAATAAGACCGTAATTTTATTTCTATTCTGGCTGGTGACATTTATCCTCGCACGGAGAGGACTTAAAAGCGAACGTATGGCGATATCGAAAAAGGCTTATATGTCTCTGGTGTTAGCGAGCTTGATAGTAACCTTTATAGCTTTCGTAATTCCTCACTCCATTTGATATGGCCGATATTGAGAAAATAGTTGCGGCAGCGGTTGAAAAAGCGGAATCCCTCGGTTCCAGTTATGCCGATTGCCGGTACGTAGAAATCAATGATGAATCGCTGTCGTTTTCGGATGGCTCGCCGGAATCAGTCAACAGATCGACCGATAAGGGTTTCGGGATCAGAGTAATTGCCGACGGTGCCTGGGGTTTTTTCGGATCGTCCATTATATCGGAAAGTGAAGTACTCAGGGCGGCGCAAAAGGCCGTGGAGATCGCCAGGGCATCTGCCCGCTTGAATGATGCCCCTGTGGAATTAGCGCCGGCTAATTCCTATACTGGCAGTCATGAATCCAATTTCAAAGTCGATCCGTTCACAATAAGTATACCTGAGAAGATCGATTACCTGGAAAATCTTGACCGACTGATGGCGAAAAACGATCAGATCAATAGCCGTAATTCGCATTTAGATTTCAGGAAGACGACGTCTTACTTTCTGTCAACGATCGGGACGAATGTTCATCAGACTATAATCCAGAGCGGGGCCGGGATTGAGTTAGGTATCATGAAGTCGAGAAGGGAGCGTGCCACCAGAAGCTATCCTCAAAACGGCGGTCAGTATGAATGCAAGGGATATGAGCTTCTTTCCGAAATCGATTTCGAGAATAATATTCCTCAACTAACTAATGAGGCAATCGCTCTTTTGAGTGCGCCGGACTGTCCCTCCACGACGACCTCGCTGATTCTGGAAGGATCGGTCGTCGGGCTTGTTATTCATGAGCTAATAGGGCATCCGTTGGAACTGGACAGGGTGTTCGGTTCGGAGCGTAATTTTTCGGGGACAAGTTTCGCCACCGCGGATAAGCTCGGAAATCTTCGTTATGGCTCCCCCATTATCAACGTGGCATCCGATCCGACTCATGATTATGGGCTGGGATCATTCGGCTATGACGATGAGGGGGCAAAATCCCATAGGGTTGACCTGATAAAGGACGGTACTCTGGTGGGCTATCTATCATCGAGGGAGACGGCGGCAAGAATCGGGAGACAATCATCGGGAGCCATGCGCGCCGACGGATGGGGAAATATTCCGTTAGTGAGAATGACAAACATTAATCTCGAGGCAGGTGATAAATCTTTCGATGATCTGTTATCGATGGTAGACGAGGGCATTTACATGTCAACCATCTCATCCTGGTCACCGTCGGACGATCGTTCCAGCTTCGAGTTCGGTTGCGAAATCGCCTGGGAGATCAAAGACCGGAAACTCGGTCAAATGCTGAAGAATCCAACGTTTTCCGGACGCACCGTAGATTTCTGGAATTCGGTTGAGGCAATCGGAGATGAGTCGCTCTGGAAGGTTTGGGGAACCCCGAACTGCGGCAAGGGTCAACCGGGGCAGAATGCCCGAACTGGTCAGGGAGCATCCCCCATCCTGGTTTCAAACGTGAAAGTAGGTGCTTGATGATAGACGAAAAGATCATCGAGATTTTTAATAACTCCATCAAGAGCTCCGCGGCGGATCAAACCGAACTGGTATGCGAATCCGAGGAATTCTACCTTACCCGATTTGCTGAAAACCTGATTCATCAGAATATGGGGCGCTCCGATTCTACGATATGGTGCCGTGCCATTTTCGGAAAGAGAATCGGAATCGCTCGCTCGAACGATCCCAGCCGGGAAAGCGTTTTAAAGCTAATTATGGTTGCTTCCGATATTGCCAAAAATCAAAACGAGGATCCCAAATTCGAAACGCTTGTTGGATCGCCCGATAAGGCGGATTCAATCGGTTATTATTCTAATACCGGAGAATTTCCTGCACTCGGGAGGGCGGAGGCCATCGCAGATATTGTCAATCGGGCAAAATCGGACAATCTCACCTGCGCCGGCACCTACCAGACATCGGCCAAATCTCTGGCGGTGGTGAATTCCCTGGGCACGGAAAAATTCGCACGGAATACGGAATACAGATTCACATTAACGGCTGCCGCTTCCGATGGCAAATCCGGATGGGCCCAGGCGGCAGGGCGCGATGTCGATCGGTTTGACTTCAGGTCGGTATCCCAGCGTGCCCTTGATAAGGCCGCGTTCGCCGGTGATCCGGTTAAGCTGGAATCGGGGCAATATACCGTGATACTTGAACCCGACGCAGTAGCAAATTTTCTTCTGTTTCTGGCATTTCTCGGTTTTGGAGGGAAGACGCTTTATCAGCATCGCAGTTTTATGAGCGGCAAGATCGGGGAGAAGATCATGGGGGATAATATAACTATCAGCGAGGATCCTTTTCATCCGGCCATCGAATACATGCCCTTCGATTATGAAGGCGTCGCCAAAAGAAAAATCGACATAATCGAAAACGGTGTAGCAAGAGCAGGAGTATATAACAGCTATTACGCACAGCTTGCGGGAACCGAATCGACGGGGCATGCGCTGCCGCCGGATAACAGCTATGGTCCTTATCCCAAAGCGATGGTTCTGGGCGCCGGCGATAAAAGCGTTGACGAGATGATCGCATCGACGCCGTCAGGAATTTATATAACCCGCTTCTGGTATTTGAATTTTCTCAATCCCATGAAAACGTTAGTGACCGGCTATACCCGTGATGGGACGTTCCTTATAGAGAACGGAAAGATTACAAAACCCGTGGTCGATATGCGGGTTCAGCAGTCTATGCTTGAAGCCTTCACCAATGCGGAGATGATCTCTGACAAACAGAGGTTGATTCCGCAGTATCGAGCATTGATGCTGCTCCCGTTTATGAAAATAAACAATTTCAATTTGAGTGTGACCTGAATCGTGAAAACAACGCTTATTCTCGCCAGTGTAATAATCTTTTACAGTAATCCTGCAATCCACGCATTCAATGGCGTGTCGGCGGGAATAGGGATGGAGTATATTCCCATAGCAAAATTAAGTTACCCGAATAGCGGGGGGGCCGAGTATGAGATCGTGGATAATGTAACCTGGGAACCGGGCGTATATTACAATTTTGCTACAGGATTTAGAACGGGCACATTTTTCAGCCTTTATAATAAGACATTTGAATCGGTCGGTGCGGAACCTAGATCCAGGTTGTCATCATGGGGAATAGGCCTTCTGGGAGATTATGCATACGAGATGACGGATTCCGGTAGATCCCTCCTGATCGCCGGTATGGAGATAGGTTACGGTGAGTTTACATACGATAATCAAAACGCTAAACGAACCAGCGGATCGGTCTGGATCGCCGGCGTCGGCGGCGTGAGGTATTATTTCACTCCCGGCTTATCAATGGAATTTGATTACCGAATAAAATGGCACCAGTACGATTTGACTGGTACGCCGGCCAAAACCTATGATTTTTCCGGTTCGACCATAAGAATATCAATGAGTTATGGCTTCTACTCTCCAGGGGGGAAAGGGGATAATTCAAGACCGTGAGAAGACGTCAATTCATAGAACTAACCGGTTTGATGACAACCGTATTCTGGGTTGCAGGATTTGTATATCCGTCCGGGGCGCAGAATTCGTCCGGCATTCTGGAAAGCAATCCTGATGGTCATCAACATTTAAAGCCTCGCATGTCCGGCGGAAGATGCCACGACCATCGGCTTCTGACGAATGATTTCCCGGCCCAATTTGAGAGAGAGATATTTGGCATCTGAGGATGATCTGGATCTCAACGCGCTTCTAAGATGGGGCAAGGATCGCCTTAAAACTGCCGGGATCAATGACTTTGAAATTTCCGCAGAAATATTATTAAGAGATCTTCTGAATTTCAGCCGCTCGGAGCTGGTCCTACAGGCAAATAGACGAATCGATTCCAATAAGATCGACCAATATAAGGACCTTATCGAGAAGCGATCAAAACATATTCCCCTGCAATATCTAATCGAATTTGTAGAGTTTTACAATATCAGGCTGAAATGCGATCCAAAAGCGATGATTCCCAGGCCC
>SDBT01013736.1_pt1 | contig 12951 bp, 13 predicted proteins | sample 2277101 | NCBI WGS metagenome assembly SDBT01 (sample SAMN10404973, study PRJNA504765) | marine sediment metagenome | isolation source: marine sediment core GS10_PC15, 103 cmbsf | place: Arctic Ocean: Southern Knipovich Ridge | collected 2010 | reverse complement strand
CAGCATAGTTAGGGGCAGAGGCAAAGTTTAGTTGGTAGCGTTGTTCATCGCCAGCAATACTCCAGGCGGCAATCGTCAGGCGCTGCCTTTTCTCCATGTTTGGCTCCAACTCCTCCCAGGTGAAATATGGTTTGGGGAAACCGGCTGGCAGCTCTCCCCGCTCCAGCTTGCCGGTGCGTAACTCGTCAGCCTTGGCGTCCAGGTCTTCCATGGTTAGTTTAATGTTGAGCGGCTCATCGAGTAACAAAAGCACATTCTCAGGCAGGTAACTCAGAATACTATCCTTGTTGAACAGTGGGGCATAAAACTGCATGTTGCCCGGTCTTTGCTTGCTGGATAACATACCCAGTTCCCGCTCGAACTGCTGTCTTGCCTCAGCACTAAGGTCACTCAAGTCAATGCTATTGAGAATAGCCTCTGGTTCCAATTTGTCTCCTAGCGAGGGTGTTAGCAGTTCTGTGGCTGGACCAACAGCAATTGAGGATACTTTTTTCAGCGAGCGCTGGTCTGTCGGGTCAAAGAGACGGATATTGTCTATGGTATTACCAAAGAACTCAAGCCTGGCGGGCAAGTCACTGGTAGGCGGATAAATATCCACGATACCGCCGCGGTGACTGATAGTCCCCGGCACATCCACCACATTTTCTACCCTATAGCCCATAGCTTGCCACCGACTCAGCAACTGGAACGGCTCAACATCCATTCCCAACTTTACGTTATGGAAGGTACCCGTGAAATCATTATGGGGTGGGGTCTTTTGCATAAACGCCGCGGCTGAGGCAACAATCAAAGGAGTATTGTTTCTATCGGGATCGGACAGAGCGGACAATACCTGAAGCCTTTCCAGCTCAGTGGGGGTGTCTGAGGCAATACGCTCATAGGGCAGAGCATCAGGCTCAGGGAAGAGCCTTACCTGAGTGGAAGCGCACCAGATTGAGATTTGTTCATAGAGCTTCTTACAGCTTTCTGGTTGTGCGGTAACCAGCATCATCGGTCGGTGCAGGCTCTGGTGGAGGGCAGCTATCAGATAAGGCTTAGCAGCATCAAGCACCGCTACCTTAGTATCGCCCTTAGATTGCCTTAGTTCGTCTCTAAGTTGAGAGTAAGCAGGCATCTCCTCAACGAGATGTAACAGTTGCCTCAGGTCTAATGGTTCCATTTCGTTCTCCAAACACCTCTGGGGCTAGCCGAAGCGGCCTAGCCCTCAAAGAGATTTTAGCATACGGGTGGTAGCTCAGTAAATTAGATGCGCCTTAAAGCCGTCAAAGCTGTCACCAAAGCCAAAACCATAATAACCGGGGTCATCGACAAGCCTATGTTTACTCCCAGTCCTTCTCCTACCCAGCCCATCACCGGTGCCCCAATGGCAACCCCGGCAGTAAGCAGGGCATGAAATATCCCGGTTGCCATACCACGCTCTTCAGGAAGAGAATGGTCAGTAACCAGTGCTGAAATTGAGGGAAAGAGTAATCCGAAGCCTATCCCATATAGTGCCATTACCGCCAATAGCAGTGTGAATGTTGCCACCGAAGGTAATATAACCAGCGAAACTATACCAAGGATTAGACCGCCAATAGCTGGTATCAGCCGTCCTACCTTATCGGAGAGAGCACCACTTGGAAACTGGACTATGATGAACATGATGGCAAACGCAGCCAGCATCATCCCTACATGAAAGGCTTCCATTCCCAGACCCTTAACATGAAGCGGTAGCAACGTATCCACACCACCGTATGCGAAGTATTGGGCAAATATAGAGCAGTAGGCAACTATTAGCCCGCGTCTTTTGAACAGGTCTTTTATCCTCTTGAAGTTGCCACCAGACAGAGTTTCGGTAATCAAAACCCCTTTTTTGCCGACTCCAGGTAGTAGCTGGCTCAAGCCAGCACCAACCGCTAATAATGACGCTCCGAAAAAGAAGAGCACGTTGTAGCCTAACCGGGAGGCAATAGCCCCACTCAATCCAAAGCCCACCAGGTTGGCTGCGCCCAACGACATGCCGTAGAAGCCCATCGCCCTGCCTTTTTTTGCCCTCTCAGAATAACCAGCAATAATTGACATGGTAGCCGGGCCCACTACGGCACCACTAATCCCATGAAAAACTCGCACTAAAGCTAGCTGTATTGGAGACCGGCATAGAGAATAGAAGAACATGCTCAAAGCATCGCCGATTAGCCCGGCAGTTAGTGGGAGCTTATAACCCACCCTGTCAATCAAACGACCGAACAGGATATTGGCCGGGGTATTGGTTATGGAATAAAGACCAATAATAAGACCAATAGCGCCGATACTAGCATTAAGCCCGGAGGCATAGAGAGCTATAATCGGTATCAGTAGGGTAGTGTCCAGAAAGCCGAGGAAGGTGATGGCGGAGATAATGGGCAATACCCTGCGGGATTGGGACTGCTTCGACTCATTCATCACCTATCAACACTAACAAAAATAGTCGTCCTGTTCAACTAGCACCTACCCGTATGTTATAATTAGGCAGACTATTGAGGGTACCAACAAGTGACTAAAATCAGGAATAAAAAACCTAATTTGCCCTATCAGCGTATAGTGGCTAAGTTTGGCACCAGCCTGCTTACCGGGGGCAGCGACCACTTGAATCAGGACATAATGTCAAACCTGGTTGCTCAGGTAGCCCGGCTGCACCAGCAGGGATTGGAGTTACTCATAGTCTCTTCCGGAGCCATAGCCGCCGGCAGGCATAAACTGGGTCTGACCAAGAAGATTAGAGGCATTCCCTTTAAGCAGGTGTTGGCTTCGGCAGGGCAGAGTCGCCTGATGAATATTTACGAGCAACTGTTCGGTCAACATGATATTGCGGTGGCTCAGGCACTGCTGACTAAGGCTGACCTTTCCGACCGGGCCGGCTATCTAAATGCCCGTAATACCCTTCTGGCTCTGCTGGAACTAAAGGTGGTATCTATCGTCAATGAAAATGACGTGGTGGCGTTAGATGAGATTGAGGAGGCTAAATTTGGTGATAACGATAGCTTGTCGGCTATGGTAGCTAATCTGATTGACGCCGACCTCCTGGTGCTTCTTACTGACACTGCCGGACTATATACGGCTGACCCGAGTCGCAACCCTGATGCCCGTCTTATCTCACAGGTAGATAAAATAGATTCAGAGATTGAACGCCTGGCAGTTAACACAGCCAGTGAGCTTGGCACCGGTGGTATGACTACCAAGCTAGAAGCAGCCAGACTGGCTACTGCCTCCGGGGTAACGGTAATCATAGCTGACGGCAGGCAACCAGATACTATTGTGAAGCTGGCTGCCGGCGAGACTATAGGCACCCGTTTTTCGCCTGCCACCAGCAAACTGGAGAGTCGTAAGCGGTGGATGTTGAGCGGACTTTCCACCAAAGGCAAGCTGGTGGTGGATTCCGGAGCAGCTCTGGCTCTAAATAAGCAGAACCGAAGCCTGCTGCCAGCCGGCATTAAGCAGATTGAGGGAGAGTTTCGGCGAGGCGACATCGTAAATATCTATGACCCCGAAGACACTCAAATTGGCTGTGGTATAACCAACTATAGCTCGGCTGATATAAATGCTATGAAAGGGGCACACTCCAGAGAAATTGTTACTCTCCTAGGCCACGACTACGGCTCTGAAGTAGTGCACCGTAATAACTTGGTGGTATTTTAGAAAGAGAGGTTCTAAGTGAATACAGGTACACTGTACAAAGAGGACAACGAGTTTGTGGCAAAAATCAATTACAGGCTATTCAGTACATCGGGGACAAACTGGGCAGGAGAGTTTGTACTTACGGAATATAAGCGCCTTGAAGATGGCGATGGCTATATAATTGAATTGGAGGATGGACGAAGGAGCAGGTGTTCCCTTAGAAAGAGGGTAAACCGAGCAGTGAGCAGCATCCCCCCTCTTTATCACTATCATTTTAAAGGGCATGAAATTTCTGGGTGAAGACGATGAATAATTTGGCGGCGCTTTAGCTAAGGAGATGGGTTATGAGTGAATTGAAGACTAATGTCCTTTATTACGGCGATAATCTGGATATACTGCGTAAGCATATTCCTGATAACTCTATTGACCTGATATACCTAGACCCGCCCTTCAATAGCAAGAAGGACTATAACGTACTGTTCAAGGAAAATGGCGGAGTAGAGTCTGAAGCCCAGATAAAAGCCTTCACCGATACCTGGCACTGGACGCAAACGGCAGCAGATACATATCACGATATTGTAATTAACGGACCACTAAAGGTAGGCAAGCTGATTGGTGCTCTGCATGATTCCATAGGTGGTAATGATGTAATGGCATATCTGGTGATGATGACGGCGAGACTGATAGAACTACACCGTGTCCTTAAACCTACTGGCTCCCTCTATCTCCACTGCGATCCCACCGCCAGCCACTACTTGAAACTGGTGCTAGACCAGATATTCGGGCCAGCGAATTTTCGCAATGAGATTGTGTGGAAACGCACCACTGCTCATAATGACCCAAAAAGGTTTGGGCGTATTCACGACATTCTCCTCTTCTACTCAAAAGGAGATAAGCCAACTTGGAATCCCGTCTTTGCAGCCTATGACCCTCAGTATGTAGAAACATATTATCGTTACACGGATGAAAATGGACGTGTTTTTATGTCTGACAATCTAACTGCGCCAAGTCATGGTTCTGATAGTGGTCAGTATGAATGGCGAGGTAAGTATCCTCCAGAGGGAAGAATGTGGTCATATACCAAAGAAAATATGGAACGCCTTGAAGCTGAAGGACGTATTTATTATACAAAGAATGGATATCCTAGGTTAAAGAAATACTTGGATGATATGCTCGGTATGCCTGCTCAGTCAATTTGGGCAGACGTGTTCAATATCCGTTCATGGCACAAAGAAGACTTAGGCTATGAAACACAAAAACCCCTTGCCCTGCTGGAGCGCATTATCAAAGCCAGCTCCAATGAAGGTGAGATTGTTCTTGACCCCTTCTGTGGCTGTGGCACGGCGGTGGTGGCAGCTCAGAAGCTAAATAGGAAGTGGATAGGGATTGATATTACCCATCTGGCTATCGCCCCTAATGCGCAACCGTCTCAAGGACAGCTTTGGCATTGATGCTGAGGTTATCGGTGAGCCGGTGGACTTAGCCAGTGCTAAGGCATTAGCCTATCAAGACCGTTACCAGTTTCAGTGGTGGGCACTCAGTCTTATCAAAGCCCGACCACTCGGTGAGAAAAAGAAGGGTGCTGATAAGGGGATTGATGGAGTCATTCACTTTATAGATGAGGTCGGCGGCAAGCCCAAGCGGGTGGTGGTTCAGGTAAAGAGCGGACATGTTGGCGTAAATGCTGTTAGAGAACTAAAGGCCGTGGCAGCTAATGATGCCATAGGTGTCTTTATCACTCTTGAAACGCCTACTGGACCTATGAAGGTTGAGGCGGTAGATGCTGGCTATTATCATTCCCCAATCTATGACAAAGATTACCCCAAAATACAGATATTAACCATAGAGGAGCTTTTACAGGATAAGACGGTTGACATGCCCCCCCAAGCCCAGACCAATGTAACCTTTGCTAAAGCACCAAAGGTTTCTAAGGAAGAGGGGGAGCAGCTATCTATGTAATAGTAATAACTGGGGAGTGTTAGAGAGACGAAGCCCCTCTAGAAAATACTTCCCTTCACAACAATGCATCATTAACAATAACGTTACTGGCAGGTTAGAAAGGATATTACTTGGATGAAGAAAAAGCTAGTTACCATCTTATTAACAATAATTGTTGCTAGCATGCTCGGCTATCTTTTTCTCGTGGGCGGGCTTTTGACTTTCCTGGCTACCAAATATGTGGCCGGTAAATCGGTTGGAGAACGAGGTAAAGTAAAGTCAATTATTATTCCTTTTAGAGGACGAGGTATTCATCTGCACCATTGGCTCTACTCTTTATGCCTGATAGGTCTCAGTGTTGCAACCGGTATCCACTTTCTAACTCCAGCTATAACCTATGGATTGCTGGGAGTCTTTATTTTTCAAGGTATTTACTGTTACAGTGATTGGCATGTAATTCTAATCAGGCGAACATCAAACAAAGGCGGAGGACCACTGAGGCCAGCCGGTGAACCTGAAGAGCGTGCGTTATCAGCAACACCAGCATTAGGGTGTTTGAGGGGGGAAAGCCTCTTTCAAGAATCTTCCTCTTGATAACGATAATGGAAAAGAATATGGTGAAGTCTAATATCTGCCCGGTTTGCCTGGCTGATATTCCTGGCGAGTATATTGAGGAAGGAGACCTCAGAATATCAGATGAGGCTATATCCTGCCCGAATTGCGGGTTTTCCTTTAAGGGGGTAATAGACGAGTGCCCTGAGCTTGAGGAGCTTGACAAGGGGAAGGGGATACAGAGGATAGGGTTACCTTAGAAATGGAAAGTAATTACTGTAGATCTGCCTTGGGAAGAAGATACGAGGGAGAAGGAAGTAGCTGGATTTAGGGAGGATTTGACATCGTGGAAGTATTGGATAATATACCAGTCAAACTAGAGCCTGAAGAAGTGTTGAAATTGCTGCAATTGCGCAATAGAAATAAATATATTGAGGCAATAGTTGAAGAATTAATTGAGATTGCTGAGCCTATTGCTAAACCCAAAGCTGTCTATAAAGTCTCCCGACTCGGCGATAAAAATGGAGACACAGTAGATATTGATGGCACAATGTTCACCGGCCGGCTTCTTAGAGTTAATCTAGATGAGACAGAAAGGGTGTTTCCATTTGTTGCTACCTGAGGCAGAGAACTGGACGAAATAGTCTTCCCCCGCGATGATATGATGAGAGCATTCTGCTGGGATGCTATCAAAATGGCTGCTTTAGGCTTGGCAACAAACTATCTTAATGATTACCTGATAAAATGTTATGGACTTGGCAAATTGTCACGCATGAATCCAGGTGATTTAGAGTTTTGGCCAATAACCCAACAGAAAGAGCTGTTTTCGATTTTCGGTGATGTCAAAGAATTGATTGGAGTTGAGCTAACTAAAAGCTACGTAATGGTGCCGACGAAATCTTCATCCGGAATATGCTACTCAAGTGAAACTGAGTTTGTGGACTGTAAGTTATGTCCCATGAAACGGTGCCATGTCAGAAGTGCTGCATATGAGCCGGAACTAGTCAGAAAATATAGAGAGGGAATCAAGGAGTAAGCATCATGAAATCGGCGATAGAAGAACTGAAAGAAAAGGGAAGGGCAGCTAAGGCAGCTTCCCGGCGGCTGGCTTACCTTTCCACTGAGGTTAAAAATAAGGCTTTACATAATATTTCCGATGACCTGATAGCTAAGAAGGATGAGATACTGGCCGCCAACCAAACCGATTACAAAGAAGCCGAGGCATCAGGTATGAATGCTGCCATGCTCGACCGCCTGATGCTCGACTCCAGCCGCCTTGAGGGTATCGCCCAAGATGTGCTGGCAGTGGCAGCACTACCCGACCCGGTGGGTGAGGTATTTGATATGCGCACTCTGCCCAACGGCTTGATGATCGGCAGAAAGCGTGTTCCCCTGGGTGTAATCGGGGCTATGTATGAGAGCCGACCCAATGTTACCATAGACATCTCCGTTCTCTGCCTGAAGTCGGGCAATGCTGTTATCCTCCGGGGTGGCAAGGAGGCGCTCCACTCTAATAGTGCCCTGGCCAGGGTAGTTCAGAATGCTACTACCGGGGCTGGGGTGCCTGAAGGAGCAGTGCAGTTCATTGATAATACTGACCGAACCTTAGTCAATCACCTGCTTAAGATGAACGATACTATTGACCTGTTTATCCCCCGGGGTGGAGCGGGGTTGATAAAGTTTATCTCGGAAAATGCTACCATGCCGGTGATTAGCGGTGGTATTGGTGTTTGTCATACCTATGTTGACCAGAATGCCGATGTGGCTAAGGCAGTGGCTATCGCCTTTAACGCCAAGGTGCAACGACCTACCGTGTGCAATGCCTTAGATACCCTGCTGGTTCATGCTGATATCGCCCAGCGCTATCTCCCTCTGGTAGCGACTGAACTGGCCAAAGCGGGAGTAGAGATGCACTGTGATGAACGAGTCCTGTCTATCCTGAAATGTGACTCTTCCCTGAAGTTGGTTCCAGCCATAGGCGAAGACTGGGGCAAGGAGTTTCTGTCGCTGGTGGCAGCGGTGAAGGTGGTGAATTCCCTGGATGAAGCACTGGAGCATATTGAGCACTACGGCTCAGGACATTCTGAGGCTATTGTGACTGAGAACTATAGCGCGGCGACACGCTTTCTCAATGAGGTGGATGCTGCCTGTGTCTATGTTAATGCTAGCACCAGGTTCACCGATGGCGGTCAATTTGGTCTGGGAGCCGAGGTTGGTATCAGCACCCAGAAAATGCACGCCCGAGGTCCGTTAGGGGTAAGAGAACTAACCACCTATAAGTGGATTATCTTTGGCAACGGGCAGGTCAGAGCTTAGATATCGGTCCGCAGGCTCCGCTCACCGGATATTCTTGATTGTGTTGCCTTAGTATTTGTGTCTCTGGCATGTCACCCTGCAGAAAGCTCCTTCTCCAGTTCACCGATAACTTTATCCACTATGGTGAGAAACTCATCTATCTCATCTTTGTTGATGATAAGGGGAGGTAGGAATCGTATAGCTCCACCAGTAACTGCCGTAAGTATACCTGCTTCGCGGAGCTTTCCTGCGATATCTTTATCCTCCTCGCGGGTAAAACTCTCCTTAGTCTTTTTATCCTTGACTAGTTCGATAGCCCACATCAAGCCAATTCCCCGGATATCCCCCACCAACGAATGCTCGTATAGAGTTTGTACCTGTTTCGAAAAGTATTCGCCCATAGTCGCCGCTCTTTTCACTAATTTCTCCCTTTCAAAGATTTCGAGATTGGCTAGAGCAGCAGTGCAGCAAATCGGGTTGCCACCGAAAGTAAATATGTGCAAAAAAGGCTCTTTGCTTTCGTCAAACTTCTTAGTTATTTTGGAGCTGGCAATACACGCCGCCAGAGGTGCATAGCCACTTGTAAGCCCTTTGGCCACGGTCATGATGTCTGGAGTTACTCCCCAATGCTCTATCCCGAACATCTTCCCAGTACGGCCAAAGCCGCAAACCACCTCATCATCGATAAGGAGGACACCATTCTCATCACAGATAGACCTTATCTTGGGCCAATAGTCAGGTGGTGGGATAATTACCGGGAGGGACTGACAGATTGATGTCATAATCACAGCAGCTACCATCTCTTTGCTTTCAAATTGAATGACCCTTTCCAATTCCCTGGCACAAGCCAGACCACAATCTGGATATTGCAGCTCCAGGGGGCAACGATAGCAATATGGCTGAGATATATGCCTTACACCAGGGACAAGAGGTTCATAGGCTGCCCAGGCTGTTCCCGTCCGCTTGCCAAGGCTCATCGTTAAATGAGTTGAACCATGGTATTCTCCCATGCGGGCAATTATCTTGTATCTATTAGCGAAGTCAGAGAGTCTCTGATATTGCTTAGCCATCTTCACCGCTGTCTCATTGGCTTCAGAGCCTCCTGTTACGAAGAAGGTTCTCAACAGATCACCCGGGGTAATCTCAGCCAATTTGGCTGCCAGCTTCACGGCAGGAACCGTAGTCCCCCCACGTCCACCAGGCGGAGAGGTCAATTCTAACATCTGGGCATATACCGCATCTGCTATCTCTTTCCTACCGTAGCCTACGTTCTTGTACATCAGACCAGCATAGGCATCTAGATAGCTCCTGCCATTTACATCGATGACCCGGCAACCATCTTCCTTAACAAAGACCTGCACGCCATCTGGGGCAGTCAAATCCTCCCGCATGGAAAAAGGAATCCAAAGGTGCTCCAGTGCCATATCGCGGAGTGCCTTAGCTTCATTGACTGCCGTCTCTTTGCTTCTAGCTTTCATTGCTATAACTCCTTTACTATGAACTTGGAAAGTAAAAACCTACCTAGCATCCAATACAATCTGTCCTTTGCTTAAAACCAGTTTCAATTTACAGTTTGGACATGGCACGGTCAGCGCCGGATAAAACCCAATCTATGTCTGCATCAGTAATAGCGTCACAGATGTGTAATCTGCCGCCAATGCCGAGGATTCCTTCTTCTCCACATAGCCTGACAAACTTGCCCTGTTTCTCAGTATCTGCTTCTTTTAAATCTCTGATGCTGTAAGCGACCGGTTTGTCTATGAAGTGGAAGCTGAAGGTGCCTCTTGGTGGCCCCTGGCAGAGTATCGGTATGCCATGCTTCTTTTAGACCGTCTATCAACTGGTTCTGAATCCTCTCGATTTTCTGGTAGAAGGCACCATTGTTCCTCTCGAGTATCTTGATAGTAGCTAAAGAAGCTGCCAGGCAGAGAGGATTACCGTTAAAGGTACCTGCTCCAACGACTTTCCTTTCAGCAAGGAGGTTCATAATGTCCCGTCTTCCAGCGACTGCTCCCATAGGGAGTCCGGCTGCCATAGCCTTGCCAAAGCAGGCTATATCTGGTGTTACACCGACTTCACCCTGGGCACCGCTGAGTCCCACTCTCCAGCCGGTGATTACCTCATCAAAGCATAAGAGTATGCCGTACTTGTCGCACAGTTCCCTTACTCTTTCCAGGTATCCGGGGCGAGGAGGGCAGTTACCGCCGTTACTGTCATAAATCTCCATGATGATAAGAGCTATCTGTTCCCCATACTTCTCCAGGACTCTCTCCAGAACTTCGATATCGTTCCAGGGTAACTTGAATGATTGGTGGAGAACATCCGGGTCTCTTCCTTCAGTACCATAGCTGGCCCAGTCACGGGCTGTATCACTTTCCACAGCGTAGGGTGGCTTGCCGGCAGCAATAGCAGCGTCATCAACAATTCCACCCAGAACGTTGTCTAACCATCCGTGGTAGTGTCCCTCGAAGCGGATGAAAATGTTTCTCTTGGTATAGGCACGGGCAAGCCTGATGACAAGCTGGTCTGTATCAGTACCTGTTACTACAAAGCGCACCATATCGCAGCATGGGACGTGCTTGACAAACTTTTCGGCAAGCTCCACTTCCAGCGGGTTCTGTCCTGAGAGAGTTGCCAGGAAATAGAGGGTATCCAGTTGGTTCTTCAATGTTTTGATGAGTTCCTGATTGCTGTAACCCAGGATACCCGGTCCATGTCCAGAGGAGAAATCAACATATTCTTTTCCATCAGCGTCCCAGAGGTGGGCGCCTTCTCCCTTGACAATGAATCTTGGTTCCAAGTACGATGGGAGTCTCAGGTTACTCTGAGAACCCGGGGTAACCTTCTGGGAGCGCTCCCACCACTCCTGATTCTTAGAAGTCATTCTTGTAACCTCCTTTGTTACTTACACTACCAGCTATGCTAGCACCTTTGGTTTGGATTGTCCACAGCTTCATGGGTTTGCTCAGTTCAATTTAAGTTAGAGCGCCAACAATCATTTAGAGCATAAAATTTTATCAAGCAAGTCAACGCTAACCAAATAGAGCCATAGCCTTCATCGCTTGACGGAGAGCGTGGCAATTGATAGAATTTGAGACCGTCCTGTGATGACCGACGCAGTAATACAGCGCTGAAAGGAGGATAATAGATGAAAGAGAACATCGAAGCTAATCTGGAATTTCCACCAACTACACACCTGGGTATAGTAGTCAAAGATATAGAAAAAACAGTAGAGTATTACACTTCAATGTTTGACATAGGGCCATTGACAATCCATGAGCTGAGCTTGCCTAAGTGCATGCTGTACGGAAAGCCTGCTCCCTCCAGGTTCAAGGTGAGTAGGGCTAAGATGGGTTCTGTTGAACTGGAACTGATCCAGGTGTTGGAGGGTGCCGAGCTTCATGCCGAGTTCCTTCGCACTAAAGGAGAAGGCCTACATCATACTGGCATCCGTTTTGATGATTTCGACACCTATGATAGGTTAGTGACGGCACTATACAATCGAGGACTAAAGTCCCTTCTTACCTCCAAGGAGCCGGGCTTAGATATCGTGTACTTTGATACTCGAACCGCAGGTGGAGTAATCTTTGAACTGTACTATATAGAAGCAAGAGGATAATCACAGGACTGTTCGGCAAAACAAGCTCTGATGAGGTAGAGGATGCTATTCTCAATAGTGAAATATATGCTGGCGATGAAGAGCGAATTATAGACGGTTGGGAGTTTTCAGAGGAACTATTTATTGACGAAGCGGTTTGGTATCTCGACTTCAGAGAACGAGTTACCGAAGTGCAGGTTCCAGTCTATTTTCTTATCGGCCATCATGACCATGATACACCTTTTGAGCTTGTTGAGGATTACTCTGGCATATTGAACGCACCGATAAAGGAAATCATTTGGTTTGAGTACTCTGCCCATTTTCCATTCTATGAAGAACCTGATCAGTTTAATGCAATTATGATTAACAAAGTTCTACGTGAAACACATCATGACTATTAGATTTGCTATGGAACAAAAAGCGAGTATCGGTAATCCAATCTAACCTACCGTATGATTAGTCAGATTCCAGTGTTAATCGCCGGCGTAGTTTGGACCGTTTTAGTAACAGTAGAGCAACAAGTGATAACCCTACGCTAATGAGAGCGATAACATGGAATACGCTAGTAATGCCGAAAATATCCATGAAGTACCCTGCGACAGGCTGCACCAGGCTCATCCCCTCCATGCTTAGACCGAAGTATATGCCAAATACGGTTGCCATGAACTGGGGTGGGGTGCTGCCCATCAGGAGTGGTTGGATCGCGGACTGCCTCATACCCATGACTAGGCCAAAAAGGACGAAGATTACCATGAGCAACAGATTAAATGGTAATTTAGTAAGTAAATATAAGATTGGACCAGTAGCCACCAGTGCCAGGTAAATTGCGTTTCTTCTCCCCCACTTATCAGATAACCACCCGCCAAACAGACTACCAACTACTGCTCCACCTCTAACTATGCCTATCAACATGGCAGCGTAGACAGGGGTAATAC
>SDBT01013735.1_pt1 | contig 12952 bp, 8 predicted proteins | sample 2277101 | NCBI WGS metagenome assembly SDBT01 (sample SAMN10404973, study PRJNA504765) | marine sediment metagenome | isolation source: marine sediment core GS10_PC15, 103 cmbsf | place: Arctic Ocean: Southern Knipovich Ridge | collected 2010 | reverse complement strand
TTTTGCTATTTCTTCTATTTCTTTCATGTTGAGATTTTTTGATACATTCTGTTTTAGGGGACTAATATTAATTTGTCCTCCTGGCGTCTGTCCGGGATCAAAACCAGGACTTTCAAAAGAGTACGCAAATTCTTGTCTGCTTGGCCCACCGTGCCAATCAGAGGGCATTTTAAAGCTAAAAAGATAAACATCATCAGTATAAGTTTTCCAGTCGTTGAATTCATCTTCAACAACCGGTTCTTCTGACGGGGCGGGTTTAAATAACTCATAAGCGCCCCAGACGATTAAGCCGATTACAACAATTCCAATAATCACAATGATTGGAATTAACCATTTGGGTTTTGGTTTTTTTATTTTCTGTTCCTGAGGAGCAATTGGTTGCTCCAGAACTTGTTCAGGAGCAGTTTTTTGTTCTTGATTGTTCATGTTTTCAGTTCCTCTGCCTCGTTGCAGAGAATTTTTAATTGGTCGTCTCTATCGCTTAAACGGCCGGAGAGGATTACAATCTTCCCCTCTTGCCAAACAGTCGGATCATGCTCAAGAACGGTTGGAAAAACCAAAGTCTCAATCTTACCGGTTAAATCCTCAAGCTCGACAAAAAGCATTGGTTTGCCGGTTTTAGTGATAAATTTCTTTATCGTATTTATTATACCAGCAATTTTGACTGTTTTACCAGTCTGCTTTGAACCAAGAGCCTTAATATTAACCACAATCTTCTTTAAAAATGCTTGATGTCTATCTAAAGGATGCTCTGAAACATAAATACCAAGCAATTCTTTTTCCCAAACCACCTTTTCGCTCTCCTGAAATTCCGGGGTTTCTTTTGTTTTTAAGATAAAAAAATCAGAAGATTCTGATGATATAGAATCAAAAAGATTTGTCTGACCATTAGATTTCGCCTTACGAATTTCCCGAGAATAATTAAGCATTTTTTCTAAACTCATTAATAACTGACCACGCTCTCCCAAACTATCAAAAGCCCCTGTCTTTATCAAACTTTCTAAAGATTTCTTGTTAAAATCTTTTGATTCTATTCGATTAAGAAAATCGCCAATTGAGCTATACTTACCGTTCTTTTTCCTTTCTTCAACAATTGCCTCCACAATATTATGGCCGACATTCTTAATTGCTGTAAGTCCAAAACGAATATTGTTGTCTGCTACTAAAGTAAAATTGTCAAAACTCTCATTAATATCCGGCGGTAAAACCTCAATGCCTTCTTTCTTTGCCTCGCTTACTAAAACAGCAATTCTATCAATATCGTTCTGTTCAGAATTCATCAAAGCAGTCATAAATTCCGGAGCATAATGAACTTTAAGATAAGCTGTTTGGCAAGCAATCAAGGCATAAGCCACACTATGACTTCGGTTAAAGCCATAACGCGCAAATGGTTCAAAAAACTCCCAAATTCTTCGAGCGGTTTGCTTATCAATCTTGTTCTTAACCATTCCGTCAATCATTTTTTCTGCTTGCTCATCAAGAAGTTTCTTGATTTTCTTACCCACTGCTTTCCGTAACACATCAGCTTCAGAAGAACTGAATCCAGCTAAATCTTTAGCAATCTGTATAACTTGCTCCTGATATACAATAACTCCATACGTATTCTTTAAAATTGGTTCTAATTTTGGATGAATATATGTTATTTCTCTTTGACCATGTTTCCGAGCTATAAATTCAGGAATAAGTTCCATAGGACCAGGCCTAAAAAGAGCAACCATGGCTGTAATATCTTCAAATTCTGTAGGTTTAAGCTGTTGCAGATATCGTTTCATACCACTGCTTTCAAGTTGAAAAACGCCAGTAGTATTTGCTTTTTGAAACAACTCAAATACTTTCTTATCGTTTAAAGGAATATTATCAATATCTATTTCTTTATTTCTTAATTTTTTAACAAGCTTGATTGTGTTCTCTATAATGGTTAGATTCTTTAACCCTAAAAGATCCACTTTTAACAGGCCTAGATCTTCTATAGCATGCATTTCGTACTGAGTCACAATAGTCTCATCGTCTCGAGAGGCTCGTTGCCGTGGGGTATAATTATCAATCTTGTTTTTAGTAATTATTACCCCGCAGGCGTGGGTAGAAGCATGGCGAGCCACTCCTTCTAATTTTTTAGCCAAATCAATGAGTCTTTTAGTTTGAACATCGGTCTCATAACTTTCTTTTAGTTCTGGCACTTTTTGAAGCGCTTCCTCTAACGAACACATGAAAGGAATTGTCTTTGCTAATTGGTCGCAAAATGTATAAGTATAATCCAATGCTCTTCCCACGTCTCTGATTACTGCCCGGGCTGCCATAGTTCCAAAAGTAATAATTTGAGCTACATGATCTTGACCATATTTTTCAGCCACATATTCAATGACTTCATCTCGACGAGTATCAGCAAAATCTAAATCAATATCTGGCATACTAATTCTTTCCGCATTTAGAAATCTCTCAAAAAGAAGATTATATTTCAATGGATCAATATTAGTAATGTTTAAAAGAAAAGAAACAAGACTTCCACCAACGCTTCCTCGACCAGGTCCGACTACTATATCTTGATCTTTTGCCCAATTAACAAAATCCTGAACAATTAAAAAATATGAGGCAAAGCCAGTTTTCTGAATAACTTCAAGCTCATAATCCAAACGTTTCTTTATTTTTGAACCAACCTTTTTATATCTCTTTTTAAGTCCATCCTGGCATAATTTTTTTAAATATCCATCAGCTGTTTTCCCTTTTGGCAAATCAAAATGAGGAAGTTCTATTTTATTTAATTTAATTTCCAAGTTACACTGTTCAGCAATTTTTTGTGTATTCTTGATTGCCTCCGGAGTGTCTTTGAAAGATTTAATCATCTCTTCCTGGCTCTTCACGGAAAAATCATCATCCATTGTTAAACGATTTTCATCATCCATTGTATTATTGGTCTGAACACACATTAAAACTTCCTGAGCTTCAGCATCGTCAGCATTTATGTAATGAATATCATTAGTAGCCACTAATGGTATGCCTGTTTTTTTAGAAATTTCTTTCAAAGCTTTATTGGTTTTTTTCTGCTCCTCAAAATTATAATGAGGCATTAATTCCAAATAAAAATTACCTTTGCCAAAAATATCCTCATATTCAAAGGCCACTTTTTCAGCTTTTTTAATATCATTGGCTAAAATTGCTCTTGATACTTCTCCCTGAAGACAAGCTGACATAGCTATTAAGCCTTTGGAATGTTCCATGAGAAGTTCTTTGTCAACTCTGGGCTTATAATAAAATCCTTCTAAGTGGGCCTTGGTGATTAGCTGAATTAAATTCTGATAACCTGTTTTGTCTTTTGCTAAGACAACAAGATGCCATCTTTGCTTATCAATATTTGGCCTCTTAAAATGCCTTCCTTCTGGGGCAATATAGAGCTCTGCTCCGATTATTGGTTTTATGCCCGCTTGCTTGGCTTTTTTATAAAATTCTATTGCGCCATAAAGAACGCCATGATCAGTAAGAGCCAAGGAATCCATGTTTAATTCCTTGGCTTTGTTAATCAAGTCATCAATCTTCGCCAAGCCATCAAGTAAACTATAATGACTATGTACATGTAAGTGAGTAAACTTCATAGTTTTATTATATCAAAAATATGATAAAAATAAAAAAGAGGCAAATCCTCTTTTTCAAGAGTCATGTAATTATACAATTCTAAATGTCTAAATTCTTCACTTTCTTCGCGTGGGTTTGGATGAATTTTTTACGTGGAGCGACTTCAACACCCATTAAAATATCAAAAATCTTATCAGCTTCACGAGCGTCTTCAATAACCACTTTTTTCATAGTCCTCTTCTCCGGATCCATAGTTGTCTCCCAAAGCTGTTTCGGATTCATCTCTCCTAAACCTTTATATCTCTGAATATTTACTCCCTCTCCTTTTAATTTTTTAACTGCCTTCTCTTTTTCATCTTCTGTATATACATACTCAATATGCTTCCCTTTTTGAATCCTAAAAAGCGGTGGCTGAGCTATATAAAGATAGCCTTTTTCTATCACCGGCTTGAAATACCTATAAAACAGTGTTAAAAGCAGGGTTCTAATATGAGCACCATCAACATCAGCATCAGTCATAATTATAATTCGATGATAACGAAGATTTTCAAGATCAAAATCCTCAGCAATAGCTGTGCCCAAAGCAATAATTAAAGCTTTAATTTCTTTTGAGGTAAGGATTTTATCCAGCCGCGCCCGTTCAACGTTCAGAATTTTTCCTCGCAAAGGTAAAATTGCCTGAAAATGACGGTCTCGCCCTTGACGCGCTGAGCCGCCTGCTGAATCTCCTTCTACAATATATAATTCGGATTCCTCAGGGTCTTGACTAGTGCAGTCAGATAATTTACCTGGAAGAGCTGTTCCGTCTAAAATTCCTTTCCTGATAACAGTTTCTCTGGCTACCCTAGCGGCCTTCCTTGCCTTGGTTGCTAAAATACATTTTTCTAAAATTTTGCGGGCATCAATTGGATTCTTCTCTAAAAATTCCTCAAACACTTCTGCCATAACCGTCTCTACTATTGTCCTGGCTTCAGGATTTCCTAATCTAGCTTTAGTCTGACCCTCAAATTGAGGATCTGGTATTTTTACACTTATAACTGCAGTGATTCCTTCTCGAACATCATCGCCGCTCAATTTTTCACCATCTTTCAAAAACCCGTTCTTTTTACCATAATCATTTAAAGTCCTGGTTAAAGCAGTGCGAAAACCTGTTAAATGCATTCCTCCTTCACCAGTATTTATATTATTAGCAAAACTAATTTCAACAGGCTGAAGATCGCTAGTATACTGAAAGGAAATTTCCACTATTATATTTTCTTTTTCTCTCTCAACGTAAAAAATATTTTCATGAACAACTCCCTGATTTCGAACCAAATACTTGACAAAAGAAACGATCCCTCCTTCGAAGTGAAAAGTATAACTCTTGGGAAGCTCTTTTTCTTCACGCTCATCAATCACTGTAATTCTTACCCCTTTAGTTAAGTAAGCCTGTTGCCTTAAATGATCTAAAATTGTTCGCCAACTAAATTTTATTTCTTTAAAAATTTCTGGATCCGGTTCAAAAATAATATTTGTTCCGCTATCAGAGCACTTGCCGACTCTCTTAACCTTTGCACTTGCCTTACCGCGAGAATATTCTTGTGCATGCATTGAATTATCGCGACAAACTTCGGCCCTCATCCATTTAGATAAAGCACAAACTACTGACACCCCCACTCCATGAAGGCCACCAGCGATTTTGTAAGATTTGCCACCGAACTTCCCACCAGCATGAAGAGTAGTCATTACTGTTTCTAAGGCTGATTTTTTGGTCTGAGGATGCTTTTTTACTGGGATTCCTCGACCATTATCAGCTACAGCTATTTTATTACCTGACATTAAAACTATTCCTATGTCTGTACAATAACCAGCAATTGCCTCATCAAGACTGTTATCAACTACCTCCCATATTAAATGGTGAAGTCCTTCGACTCCAGTTGAGCCAATATACATTCCAGGCCTTTTCCTAACTGGCTCCAGGCCCTTCAACACATAAATATCTTTCGCTTCATAAGTAGACTTCTCTTTCGGAACGCGCTTAACAATACGCTTTTCAGCGACGGGTTTTTTCCTTTTAACAACTTTCTTAACCGACCTCTTGGCTGGTTTTTTCTTCGTAACTTTCTTAGGTTTAGTTTTTTTAACTACTTTTTTCTTTGGCATAATTTATTTCCTTACCTCCCAACCCCTTTTCTTACTCATCTCTCTAACAATCCTATTATGAACCATATCCACTTCTTTATCGGTAAGAGTTTTTTTGTCTGATTGATAAACAATATGAAAAGCTAGGTTCTTTTTATTATTAGGAATTTCTCCTCCTTCATACATATCAAATAAATCAACGTCTTTGATTAATTTGCCACCAATACTATTAATAACATTTAAAACATCAACAACCCTGTCCCCTAAATTCACTAAAACGGCAATGTCTCTAACTGCAGTTGGATATTTTGAAGGACGTTGATAAATTAATTCTTCGCTAACCAATTTAATTAAAAGCTCAAAATCAATATTAAACGCTATTACTTGACTTTTAATACTAAACTTAACTAAAATTTCAGGGTTTATCTCGCCAATAAAACCAATTTCTTTATTATCTATTTTTATTTCAGCACTTTGACCCAAATCCCAGAATGCTTTATTACTCCATTCCGGAGTTGCCTTAACATTATCATACCACTGACTTGAAATCCCTAATTTGTTCAACAATCCGTCAACTATGCCCTTGATTTCATAAAATAACTCTCTCTTGCTTGTTTTATGCCATATTGCCCCTGCCAACATCATTTTTTCATTTTTTAAATAAACTTTTCCGAGTTCAAATAATCGCCCCTCGTCAAAAGATCTAAAATTATCTCTTACGTTTTTTAATAAACCAGTGATTAAATCTCGACGTAGATATTTTAAATCTAAACTTAAAGGATTTTCTAATTCTGTATAATTTTTTGGGCTTACTTTGAGCTTTTTTAAATCTTCCTCACTAACAAAAGAATAATTATAAACTTCGGTCAGTCCTAACCCCTCTAAAATATTCTTAACCTTATCTCTTAATAGCAATAAATCATCAGGCTTAGCCGAAACCAAAATACCAATTGGTGCTTTTGAAGAAACTTTTTCATAACCATAAATCCGACCAATTTCTTCTATTAAATCTTCGGGGATTTCTATATCGAGCCGACGAAAGGGTATATCAATAAACAATTGACTGCCTGTTTTTTTAACTTTGAATCCTAAAGAACTCAATATCCTAATAATTTCTTTTTCAAGAATCTTTACTCCTAAAACACTGTTGACCTTGGCTATTTTTAAAGAAATTTTTCGTGGCTTCACTTTAGTAGAATAAATATCAACCATGCCCTTGGCTGCCTTACCGTTGGAAATTTTCTGGATTAACGCTGCCAATCTATCCACTGCCCCAGAAGCTAAATTGGGATCCAAGCCGTGCTCAAAACGCAAAGAGGATTCTGTGGCTATGCTCAATTTCCGAGAACTCTTATGAATATTATTAAGATTAAAATTAGCTGATTCTAAGATAATGGTTTTAGTATCTTTAGTAATTTCTGCTTTTTTGCCCCCTTTTATTCCTGCCAGAGCAAGTGGCTCCTTAATATCAGCAATAACTAAAATGTTATTATCTAAATCGCATTTCTCGCCATCTAGAGTAGTAAACTTTTCTCCTTTTTTAGCCCTGCGGACAATAATCTTTTTTCCTGTTAATTTTTCAGCATCAAAGGCATGTAATGGTTGACCTGTCTCAAATGCTACATAGTTTGTAGCATCAACAATATTATTTATAGATTGCTGGCCAATTACTTCTAATCTTTCTTGCATCCATTTCGGCGATGGCCCAACTTTAATATCAGTTATTACTCGCGCAGTATATCTTGGACATAATTCTTTATCCTTGACTTCAACGCTTATAAAATCTTCTATTTTTAATTCTCGATTTTCTTTAACTTTAAAAACAGGCTCTTTAAATTTCGCGCCAGTAATCGCAGCTATTTCTCTTGCAACACCAATATGCGATAAACAATCATGGGCCCTGTTAGGTAAAACATCAATATCAAGCATATAATCATTGCTAATCTTTTCTACCTCCTCTACCTCAAAACTATGCATAGTCAATAAATCAGCCAATTTTTCTGGTTTTGGTAATTTCTGAACATATTCTTTTAGCCAGTTATAAGATACTTTCATATTAAAACTGCTTAAGAAATCTCAAATCACCTTTATAAAATAATCTAATATCATCAATGCCATATTTTATCATCGCGATTCGGTCAAGACCTATACCAAAGGCGAACCCTTGCCAATTATTGGGATTATAACCCACAGCTTTAAAGACGTTAGGATGGACCATGCCCGCACCCATAATTTCCATCCACTTGCCTGAAGGGAATTTCATTTGAATATCAAACCCCGGTTCAACGAATGGATAATAAGTAGGAATCATCTTCGTCTTTATGTCTTCGCTAAATAATTTTCTAAGAAATTCTTGTATTACTGCTTTAAAATTAGCCACATTAATATCTTTATCCACCATCAACCCTTCCAACTGATAAAAAGTATGGGAATGAGAAGCGTCTGTGGCTTCATAACGAAAAGTTCTGCCTGGCACAATAATCCGAAAGGGTGGATTATTTTTCTCCATATATCTCACTTGCATCGGACTAGTGTGAGTCCGTAATAACTTTGGACTTTGGACTTTGGACTTTGGACTTTTTGGCTTTAGCCAGAACGTGTCCCACGCGTCTCGCGCTGGATGTTCGTCTGGAACATTCAAAGCATCAAAATTATAATATTCAGTTTCAATATCTGGCCCCTCAACAACCTCAAAACCCATTGATTGAAAAATTTCTTCTACCTGTCGCAAAACTTGAGTTATTGGATGAAGATGGCCTTGGGGAACTTTAACGCCAGGGGCAGTGATGTCAATTTTACTAGGTTGTAGCTTTTTAGGTTGTAGCTTTTTAGACTTTTCTTTAAATACTTCTTCTAATTCTTTTCTAAACTTATTGGCCTCTTTGCCGATTTTTTTCCGTTGATTAACTGGTAAATCTTTCAAAGATCTCAAAATAGCCGTAAGCTCGCCCTTACGGCCAAGGTATTTTATGCGAAATTTTTCTAATCCGGATAAATCTTTTATTTTCTCTAATTCTTTTAGAGAACTTTTCTTTATTTGATTAATGTCCATAATAATAAAAATCCAGTTAAAATTATCGAAATCAGAATCCCTCGTCTAAAAGATATTTTTGGTACCACTAAGGTCAAAAGCCCGGCTAGAGCCACAAAAAAACTTAAATAAAATAAAATAAAACTCAAAATTGTAGTATCATAAGGGTCAATATTAGTCAAAATGTAAACCAGAACAACTAACGAAATTAAGGTCAAAAAAGCTATCCACAGTGTAAATAATTTCATTCTCATATTTTTAATTATACACCATTTTAACCCAAAAAACAACAAAAACATTGCAATAATCTAACAATCAATGTATAATAAAAATTGATTATATCGCGGGGTGGAGAAGTAGTATCTCGCCAGGCTCATAACCTGGAGATCACAGGTGCAATTCCTGTCCCCGCAACTCGCTTGGCGGGAATCAAACTGGTGTTTGAGGTCGTCTCATAAGCGATCTGTGGTGGGTTCAATTCCCACTCCCGCTATTTTAAAATATTTTGGGGATGTAGCTTAGTGGCTTAAAGCGTCTGCCTGTCACGCAGAAGATCGTGGGTTCAAATCCCATCGTCCCCGCCATAATAAAAATCCTCCGAAGTACTTCAGAGGATTTTTATTATTCAAAATTCAAAATTCTTAATTCATAAATCTAATCACAACACTTCCAACTCCTCTAACGCCTTCTTATAAGCCTTAATAGCTTTCTCCGCATCAATACTAGTTAATTTATAATCCACATCATGAACAATATTATTACGAATTTTATGGGCGCTCCAGATATCATCAATATTGGCCATTTGGCTAGAATTTATTTTTTTCAACCGCTCTCCCATATCCTTACCAAGATAACCAATTCTTTTTAAAATATCATCAAAAAACTTATCAGCTTCAATAATAGCTAATTTTAATTCTGCTTCCTGTCCAGATTCTAATCTTTGTTCAATCTTAACCCACCTTTTCGTTATTTTCTTGGAAATATGGCTAGGAACTATTAATAATCTACTAGCCTTTCTTATTTTAGAGATAAGATTCAATTTTATAATAAGATATACAATACCAACAAAAAACAAAACAGCAAGAACTGCAGAAACAACCTTCAAAACAGAAACTATCTCTTGCCCATTAAGAGAAACTAAAAAATCTTTAATCGAAATAAAAAACTCTTTAATTGTATTAACTATTTGAAAGATGTCCATACATTTTGGCTGCTTCCAAGACTAAATTATCTTGGAATTGCGGCCCAATAATTTGAAGGCCAACGGGCAAATCACCAACCTTGCCACAAGGGACTGAAATCGCTGAAACATTACCTATATTAGCTGGAGCAGTATAAATATCAGCTAAATACATGGATAAAGGATCCTGCTTCTCGCCAATCTTAAAGGCCGGTGTTGGCGAAGTCGGAGTTAAAAGAATATCAACTTTCTTAAAAACGTCCTTGAAGTCCTTTTCTAGTAATACTCTTACTTTCTGAGCTTTATTATAATAAGCATCTTTATAGCCAGCAGATAAAATATAAGTTCCTAAAATTATTCTTCTCCTTACTTCGTTTCCGAATCCCTGCGCTCTTGTTTTTAAATATTGATCTAATAAATCTTTGCCTTGTTTTCGCAAGCCATACTTAATACTATCATATCGGGCTAAATTGGCGCTAACTTCAGCAGGCATGATTACGTGATAAACAACTAAGGCATATTGTGTATGTGGCAAACTCACGTCTTTTATTTCTGCTCCTGCTTTTTTAAACTCTTCAATTGCTTCTTCAACTTTTTCTTTTACTTCTTTATCTATTCCCTCTGCAAAATATTCTTTTGGAATACCTATTTTTAAATTCTGGGTTTTAGATTCTTGATTCTGGATTTTAGTTTCTACACTTGTCGAATCAAATGGATCTTTTCCTCTAATAATATCAAAAACCAGTTTAGCGTCTTCTACGGTCTTAGCAAGAGGTCCAATCTGATCCAAGGAAGAAGTCATAGCAATTAAACCATATCGAGAAACCATCCCATAAGTTGGCTTCAACCCAACTACTCCACACAAACTAGCTGGCTGACGAATTGAACTGGCTGTATCAGAACCCAGCGCTACAACACACTGATTAGCTGCTACAGCAGCTGCTGAACCGCCAGATGACCCCCCAGGTACCCTTGTAACATCATGGGGGTTTTTAACTACTCCAAAAGCTGAATTCTCTGTAGATGATCCCATTCCGAATTCATCAAGATTGGTTTTTCCCAATATTACAATTCCGGCTTTTTTTAATTTTTCTATTACTGTAGCATCATAAGGCGCAATATAATTCTCTAAAATCTTTGAACCAGCAGTCGCCTTGCAACCCTCAACTAAAATATTGTCTTTTATAGCTATAGGAATTCCTTCCAATAGGCCAATTTTTTCCTTACGGGCAATTTTCTCATCAACTTTTTTTGCCTGCTCCAATGCTAACTTATCAGTTATGGTCAAAAAGGCATTAAATTTCTTGTTTTCTTTTTTTATTTTATCCAAATAAGTCCGGGTTAATTCAGTGCAAGAAAATTGCTTTTTAATAAGCCCGTCGTGAACCGCTTTAATTGTAAAGTTTTCTAACTTCATTCTAATATTTTTGGTACTTTAATATAGTCACCTCTTTGAACTTTGGACTTTGGACTTTTATTTTTTTTATCCTCTCTCATTATATTCTCTAAACCGGTTATTTGTCTTATTGATTTTATTTTTTTTGTATCCACTTTTTTTAATTGCTCAACATAATCTAAAACCGAGGATAGTTCTTTGGTAAACTTTTCCTTTTCTTGTTCAGTCAACTCAATCCGAGCCAACTTAGCAATATGTTCCACTTGTTTTTTAGAAATCATATAAATTTATTTAATCATTCTCAAAAATTGCTTTTCTTTGATTATTTTAATTCCGAGTTTTTTTGCTTTATCAAATTTTGACCCCGGTTCTTCTCCAACTACTACAAAATTAGTGTTTTTAGAAACCGAACTTGAGATATCTCCGGCAAGTTCACGAATTTTTTCTTTTGCTCCATCCCGAGTTAAACTTTCCAATTCACCCGTCAACACAAATGTCTTAGCTTGTAGCTTTTTAGCTCGTAGCTTTTTAGGATACTGAATCTTTATACCTACCTTACCTAATTTACTCAACAATTTCAAGTTTCTTTTACTTCTAAACCAATTATAAATACTCTTTGCCATTATTTCACCCGTGTCTTTAACTCTAGGCAAGTCATTAATTTCTGCTTTTTTTAATTTTTCCAAACTTCTAAAATAATTCGCTAAATTGACAGCACTCTCCTCGCCAACATGCCTAATGCCTAAAGCATAAATAAATCTATGAAAAGGAATTTTTTTGCTTTGCTCAATTCCTATTATTAAATTTTCAGCTGATTTTTCAGCAAATCTTTCTAAAGACACTAAATCCCCATGTTTTAATTCAAATATATCAGCAGAGGAAGAAACTAATCCTTCGTCCATCAGCTGGTTTATTATTTTTGGCCCGAGACCAACAATATCAAAAGCTTTTTTAGAAACAAAATGATGAAGACTTCTTTTCTGAATTGTTCCGCAACGAAAATTACTACAACGGTGAATTACTTCCCCTTTGGGCCGAATTACTTTTAAACCACAGACCGGGCATTTCTTTGGCATGCGAAAACCTTTTTCTTTGCCAGTTCTCAATCTTTGTAAAACCTGAACAACATCAGGAATAACATCACCAGCTCGCTGAATAATTACAGTATCACCTTTTTTTACGCCCAATCTTTTAATTTCATCTTCATTGTGAAGCGTAGCTCGCGTAATCGTTGTCCCTCCAACTTGAACCGGTTTTAAATGAGCAACTGGTGTTAAGGCGCCAGTTCTACCGATTTGGATTTTAATATCTTCAATTACAGTAGTTGCTTGTTTTGCTGCAAATTTAAAAGCAACCATTCCACGATGCGCTTTACCAACTGAACCCAATCTCTCAAAAACTTTATTACTATTAATACCAACAACTATTCCATCAATTTGAAAAGGTAATTTTTCTCTTTTTTTCTTTACTTGATTATAAAAATCAGTAACTTCTTTCAAGTCTTTACAGTATTTACCTTCATCAACTTTAAATCCTAGGGCCACAGGAATCTGATGCTCCTCCTGATGGGTTGTTTGGCCTAAATCAGTTACTAAATCATAAGCCAAAAAATTTAATTCCCGAGAAGCAGCAAGCTTGGGATCTAATTGCCTAATAC
>SDBT01013734.1_pt1 | contig 12952 bp, 10 predicted proteins | sample 2277101 | NCBI WGS metagenome assembly SDBT01 (sample SAMN10404973, study PRJNA504765) | marine sediment metagenome | isolation source: marine sediment core GS10_PC15, 103 cmbsf | place: Arctic Ocean: Southern Knipovich Ridge | collected 2010 | reverse complement strand
GCCTGGCTTTTTCTGTTATTTGTATTTACCACACGAAAGGATTCGTGCGGCAGCGAGGGGAACTGGTAAACCTGTTTAAAAAAGTACAATTGTTAAACGACAAGCAAAAAGATACTGTTAAAGATCTATTATCTGCCTTTATTCTCAAAAACAGATCCAACAACAATTGGCCTCATAATAAAAAGGAGCCCGGCTCACACCAGGCTCCTTTTTTTTGTTTACATATAGTAATAACACATAAGCTTAATAAACATTAAAGCGTTGCAAACGCCAAATGAAAAACGCACTCGTTAAAATAAAACGAGCGCGAGCGGGTGGTTAAAATGGTATAGTCGATTAAATCATTGATACATAGTTTATTAACGATGTAAAATAATGTCAGGAGGAGTGAAATAAATTTTGCTATCTTTTAAAATGGTCCTCAATTCTTCTTTATACTTCTCATCGAAATCATTATAATATAAATGTACTTCATCAATATGTTTAAAATCATTTACCGGTATTGATTTAAGCTGATTTTCTTCAAGATGTATAACTCTTAAGTTCGGTAAATGATTAAATATTCCCTCTTGAATAAATTTAATCTTTGATCTTCGAAGGATCAAAGAGTCTATATTGTTAAATTCTATTAAATCTTGAGGTATCAATTCAATATCATTTCCAGTTAAATTCAGAAGTGTAATGTTTTTATTTAAATTTAGCAATTCAAATGGAATATTTTTTAGATTACAAAAACTCATTCCAATATGCTTTAAATTAGATAATTCACCATGTGGTATATCATTAAATATTTTTGAATTTAATTTTCTTAAATAAAAACATTCAAGGCTTTGTAAACTTGCTATTGTTGTTATTTCTGATGGTAAATGCTTTATTTTAACACCTGTTAATGAAAGTCTTTTTAATTTTGCATATTGGGTATTAAAAAAATTTATGTTTTTCAATTTGTATGCATAGATATTTAATGCTTTGAGAGAATTTAATCCTTCGAAATTTATCTCTATATTTTTGATATTGGGAGCATCAATATATAAAATTTCTAAATTTTTCAATTCCAGAAAGGATTTTGGGATACTTTTACCCTTATAAATGGTTAAGTGTATTTTTCTAAGATTCTTTAGTTCATGCAAACTAGTAAAACTATTGTCAAAACGTACAATTGATAACATTAGATATTCCAAGTTTTTTAATTCCTTGATTTTATCAGGGATATATGTAAGCGAATCAAGGGATATCATCAAAAAAACTAATGAGTCAAACTTTTTTATGTTTTGGAAAAACAGATTGAAGTCATAATCATTTATTCCTATACATTTAACCTTTGCGGGATTTTTTAATGCGTCATCAATATTGTAGAAAAATTTTGTACCTTTACAATATACTGAATCTTGAGAAAAAGATTGTGTAATATGCAAAAACAATATAATGCATAAAATAATATATATTTTTTGATTGTTCATAACATTAATATTAATCGCGATATTCGCCTTGCATGTTTATCGGTAAAAGATTAAATTGATCATTTCCAAGTTTATATTTACCTCGTATTGCACCTGGACTTTTATCAGGATCCCAAATGATCTTTTGAAAACTATAGTTATGAAACTTATTTTGGTGAGCTGCACTAAAACTCCCAAAGAAAATTGTATTTCTTCGAACATATTGTTGTTCCCAACCATCAGAAGAAGGAATAACCAATCCATCATCCATAGCTTTTGACCATAATAAATTCATCTGCATACTTGTTATGTCTGAACTAGAACCAGGTCGAGACATGATATTTTGTCCTCTATTTTTTACATATTCGTTATCAAACATCTTACTTGTGAGAACTGGTAATTGAAAACTAGTATTATTGCTATTAATGTTGATGCCAATAACATACCTATCTGTTAAACCAAATAAATGAAGCCATTCATGTGACCATTCGTGATGGTTTCCATAGTTTAATACGCCAGTTCTCCCATCTGATCTGACATATGAACCTTCTTGATCTGTAACCATGAATATATTAGTAGGACAATCAATAGACGCTGCAAGTCGTTCAGCATCTGCAGCATTCTCTGCTATATAAACTTTACACCATGCATCTGTAACATACGTCGTCCTTCCATCATTAAATGTTTGACCGTCTAAATCCAAAGATAATTGCATAGGTAAAGCCATATCCATTGCTTCTAACTGCGCTTGACTAACACGATTACGTACATTAGGATCATTATATAAAATTATACTATTTCGCATATATTGTGTTCCAAAAAGACTGCCATGTATTGCACGAAAGACACGACCATCCGAACCTGATGGATCAATAATGGTTATGGGATTATTATCAAATGCATTATATGGCGACATTCCTTCATAAGTTACAGGATCTATAGTTAACCACCTACCCAACCTCGGATCATACTGTCTGAACATAGTTGTATAGCTATTCCCCCCACCTTTCACTTCATCATCTTTCTCCATACCATTAAACCCAAAACGATACTTATCAGGTGAAAAACTTCTACCAGGCATCATCATACCAAATGCATAGTAGTCTTTGCAAATTTTCTGACTACTTGCTGTTTTTTCTATCCCATCGACAAAAATTTTCCAGTTTTTGCCTATTGCGGTTTCGCTCTCATAATATTTTAATTTCAGGCATCCCATTAACTACAAAAGTAACATATTTTTTCTTTTCAAATGAGATTTTTCAATTGAAGTTTTTCCCATCACACTGAACAGCACATATAAGTTACGCTAAAAATCATTAAAACGCTATTTAGCTTTCTCTTATGTGCCATTTACCAACGCTTCAGTAAATTGATAAATTGTAGCTCTTATCAGGCTTTTCATTTCCCTGCGGAGCTTTTCAATTGAAAAAAAAAGATAGTTGTACGATTTGAACAAACCAAAACATTTAAACCGCTTAGGCATCTATTAAAGCCAGCGTAGGCAGGTCAAGGTTTTTGAGATATTTTTTTAGATATTTAAAAAGTGAGCAATAAGAACTAAAAAAATATTTCAAAATTCATTTTAACCTTGCGTGTGTTGGCTTGTAGGCTTTATCTTTGACTAAGTGGTTTAAAATGATTGCACCAAAGTTTATTTACACCACTTCTTTAGGGGTGGTAGTGGGGGGTTTGGTGGATAGATAATTCAGCAAAGGCAATATTTTTCTTATTGCTTTTGCTACCGCTTTCTTTGGCACAAACAGTGATTTGCTATTTTGTTTTACCTTTTAAATTTTAATCCAAAAAATAAAATAGTGAATGACTGTTTGTTTGGGTCGGAGTGTGCCGGAAGTGCGGATATTTAACATAATACCAGTTATAACTGACTTTTGCATTAAATTCATCCGCCTTTTGGCGGATACCTTTGAAAAAGCATAAAGTTTTATAACTTGTATTATGTTACTTAGCTTTGGGTAATTTTTATTGGCGTGTCTTTTTGTTTTTTGGGGAAGGGCAGTGTTTTATTTTTTTTATTTACCCCTGATAGAATATTGTTTCACAATTCCACAGGGTAAGCTTATAAAATCAATTATTTCAAATAAAAAAAATAAATGACTGCAGAAGGGTAGGACAAAAAGCATGACAATAAAAATTACAGAAGGGTTGGCGAGCGGAAGGGCAAAAAAGACAGGGAGAACTTTGTAAAATACCGCTTTATTAATATTAAATTCATTTTACAAAGTGGCTGGGTTTTTTGCCCCCGAGGGTTCGGGGCAGGCTCTGTGGGTCTGTGTGCCTTATTTAAAACATACTCTCTAAACTTTTTATTATTTCTTCAGGCGTAGGTAATAACTTTTTCATGTTTTCGGGTAACTCTTCACTAATAGTGTAATTTGCTATTCCTATTGGAGTATCAGCTCTTTTTAAAGCATATTCTACAACTGTTCTGTTTTTACCTTTACAGATGATTATTCCGATAGATGGTTTTTCATGTTCCGCTTTTACAGTCTCGTCTAATACGGTTAAGTAAAACTGCATTTTCCCTGCATATTCTGGTTTAAATTTGGTGGTTTTCAACTCTATTGCTACCAATGATTGTAATTGTCTGTGATACAATAATAAGTCTGTGTAAAATTCATCTCCCCCAACTTCTAATCTGTACTGATTGCCAATAAATGCAAAGTCTCCGCCCATTTCAAGTAAAAACTTTCTGATATTTTTCATCAAGCCTAATTCCATTTCCCGCTCCGAGTAATCTTCACTCATTTCTAAAAAGTCAAAACTGTAACTATCTTTCACAGCCAACTTAGCCTGATGCTTGTATTTTTCTTCTAATGCTTTGTCAAAGTTGGTTTGATTAATCAAAAACCGTTCATAAGATTTTCCTTCTACCTGATGGATTAATATATTCTTTGACCAGCCATATTTTTTCGTCATTTTAATGTAGAACTCTCGTTCTAAATCATCTTTACATTTTTCTAAAACAACAAGATTATGAGACCATCCAATTTCTCGCACCAGTGGTGCGAGTTTTGTATTTAATTGATATTCACCGCAAAAACTCTTCATTCTCCATAAATTGCTACTTGAAAAACCTTTTACACCTGGGAACTCTTTTTGTAAATCTTTAGATAAATTTTCTACTACTGACTTTCCCCAACCATATAACTCTTGCTTTTCAATAATTGACTTTCCTATTTCCCAATAAAGATTTATCAATTCTATATTTACTGCCTTTAAAGCCTGATATTGAGATCTGTAAACTTTTTCTTTTATTTCTTCTAAAAAACTTTTGTATGCTGTTTCATCAATTTTATTCATGATGCAAAGTTATTGTTTTTTTATTTTTGGTTGCTAATTTTTTATTTTCATCCTATTGGGTGGAACTTTCCTATATCTTCTTGTAAGTCATCTAAATCATTCACAAAATAAGCTTCTGTTGAACTTACGTAGCGATGTCCCGCCATGTGTTGAACTTGTCTTAAATTGTAGATTTTCAACCAGTGAGTAATTACGCTTGCTCTTATTTGTTTTACTGATGTTACTTTCCTGTTTTGCTTGTTCAACTTCTTTATCAACTTATTAATAATACTTCTAAATTCTGCGCTTTCTCCGGCACTTACAAAGAGTTTCTCGGATTGCTTTCCGGTCAGGGCTAAAATTTCATTTCGGATTTTTAGTTGGTATTCCATAATATCAAGAACCTGATGAGCTTCAAGTTTCATTTCTCTTTCGTTACTTCTTCGTGTTCCTGCAATGTAGATTTTGCCTTCTCTTAGTTTCAGGTCTTTTTCTGTTAATCTGCCAAGTTCTGTACTTCCCAAGCCTTGATAAATGATAAGTCCTAATATTACTTTGTTCCGCTTACTGGCCAGCAAACTTATTTTGTGCCAGTTCTGATTTTTGTCTTTGCTGTTTTCATCTGGTATTTCAAAATTATTAAACAAGCTCTCCAGTTCTTGCCTACTTAAAATATGATACAGGATTTTTCTTTTAACTCCTTTGATTTGTATTTGTATTGTTGGATTTTCTAAAGCCTGGTCTGTTAAAGATAAAAAGTTAAAGTAATGTTTGATACTGTTTACATTGGTGCTGATAGTTCTTTGTTGAACATTATTTCTCTTGCCTTGTATGTAATGCAATACATCTGAGTAACTTACATTTTCGATTGGTACATTTTCCTTTTTTGCCCAAGTAATAAATATTTCTACATCTTTTACATAGCGTTTAGCTGTACTGGTACTGTAGCCTTTGAGTAGTAAATATTCTGTAAATTCTTTTTGGTTCTTCAGTTCTTGCAATAAACTTTCTGCTTCTGCTACATTTACCGTCTTTACTGGCTGTTTTCTTGTTCTGCTATCTCTGGTTTTTCCAAGTCTGATTTTACCGCTCATCTTCTGATAATTGTGTGATTTCGTATTTAGGAATATTTCTGTACGGTTGTGGTTTTAGAGGTTCTTCTCCGTTTAATTCCGTTTCTACTAAATGTGTGTAAACCTGTGTGCTTTCAAGGCTTGCATGCCCTAAGAACCTTCCGATTTTTTCTAAACTCATTCCGTTTTGCAGTAAGTGGGTTGCTATGCTATGGCGTAATATATGGAGCCTCACATCTTTTTCTTGTAGTTCTATATTTTCGCTTCTCTGTTGTAATATTTTTAGTCTTAATGCCATTGTCTGGGCTTGCATTCTTACGCCTCTCTGACTGATAAAAAAAGCATTTTGCTTCCCATCTTTTACCAGCTGTGGACGAGCATCATAAACATATTCCTGTAAATATTGACTGTTGGTTTTATTGAACGGTACAAATCTTTCTTTGTAGGCTTTTCCTTTTCTTACGTGTAGTATTTGCCTGTCAAAATTGATGTCTGATAAATCTAAATGATAGCCTTCATTTCTTCTTAATCCACATCCGTAAAATATAGTGAGTATGGCTCTATCTCTTGCGTTAAAGGATTCTAATCTTGTATTTTCGTTGTAACCATAGGTTACTTTGTAGAGTTCTTTGATTTCTTCTTGTGTCAGCCAGTGGATTTCTTTGGTATCGTTTGTTTCCCATTCAATATTCAGATATGGTAATATTAATCTTCCATTTTGTCGTAAATATTCTGTGAACTTGTAAAGTGCCTGTAAATGTTTGTTTAAATAACTATTGCTTAATCCGCCACCTCTCCGCTGATTGCTTCTTGTTTTTAATTGTTCGTAATATTTTTTGATTAATGGAACATCTATTTGATTGATTTGGGTTTTTCCGTTCTGCTCCATCCAGTAAAATAATTCTCTGATGTGATTTGGTAAACCGTAGATTGTACTTGGTGCATAGCCTAAAATATCTAACCACTCTCTAAAGCTCTTTTCTACATATTGAAAGTTTTCTGATTTTATTGGTAAGTTTTTCATAACAGATTGTTTATTTTTTAGCGGTGTTATGGATTTAAAAATTCATCCGCTTGCGTTTTTTAACACCTGTGTCCAACTGCCTTTTATATATTGTATTTCAATTAGTTATGCAAGTCAATTGCTTTACTGTCCAACTGCTGTCTTACTTGTCCTACTTACTTTCTCTGGTTTTCTTTGTTCATAGGCTTCCCAGACTTCTTTTATTACTTTTTCTATTTGAGCATCAATACTTTTTTGTAAATCTTCATAACTGCGATTTGGTATTAATTTGTAGCTGTAGCCTGTTGTGTTTTTATTTCCGCCTGTTACTTGTAATAAGCCATATTCTGCCAGTTCATTTAAATATCTGTTCAGGGTTCTTGGGTGTATCCTGCTTTCTGCTCTTACATCTCTTGCATAAAATCCTTTTCTACTATTGAGTTTTGGGTCGGTAAATTTCCTTTCTTCATCGCTTAACCACTGATAAAATTCCCTTGCTGCTCCGCTTAATTCATCTGATTTTCTGAATAGCACATCTTTCATCAGCTTAAAGGCATTTTCCACATCATCTGGATGCACTTCAATAAATACTTCTCCTGTTTCTTTGTCTGCTTGTTGTTCTCGTTGGTATTGATTATAAAAGGTAATTGCTTCAATAAATCCGAGTAGTAACGGCAGGGTTCTTCTTGGTTTAAAATCTTCTTTGGGTATATCAATAATAGGAGCGTAAGGATTTACAACTTTTATCGGTTCTAACACTCGTTGCATATTTTGTAATTTCTCTTGTAGTAGTTTTTCGGTGTGGGTATCTATTAAATTGGCTCTTAGGTTTTTTTGATAATTCATGATTTTTTCGTCCTGTTCTTTGCTTCCGTCCAGGTAAATCAATATTGCTCTATTGGAGTTATCTTCATAAATCTTTTCTTTGGTGGTACAGCCAATTATTGATACAGGACCTTCAACGATTAGCGTAATGGTTCGCATTTGTCCGTTTTTATCTTTGATAGTTACTGTTTTGCTAATTCTCTTTTTTGTTTGCAACTCTCTGATGGGGAACATTACCGCTTGTGCTCCGTCAAGATCTTCTATTAAAAATACGGTTCCTTTTATTTCTTCTCTGCGGAAGTAGTAAAAACTGTTTCCGCTAAATTGGGTGTGCTCTTTGGCTTCTTCTGATGGAACACATTGAGCCACTTTTTCCATTAAATAACTTTTTCCTACTCCGCTTTTTGCCAGGCATATTACACTTAATGGGTCTCGCATTTTTCTTGATGTCATTGCCAGTAATAATATCAATGCGTTTTCTTCTTCTCCTTGTATGCCTGTATTTTTCAAGTCCTCTGCTGTTTGCTCCAGTAAACTTTTCTGTTCGCCTGTCCTGAGCTTGCCGAAGGATAAATTTTCTTTGGCTTCTGTTATTTCTTTCTGTGTTAAGTGTTTTATTTCCTTTTCTGCTGATTGCTGTGCTTTTATTTCGTCTAATCTGTATTTTTCCAGTTGTTCGGTTAGTTCACTCAATGAAGCTGCTATTACACTTGTGCCTATTTCAAGTTTCTCCGCTATTTTTCTGATGAACTTTTCTAACTGATTGTCATTGTACAAATCAAGATTATGCCTTACTGGTGGTCTACTACTATCTTTCAACTCTACTTTTAGCGTTACCCTCATTCTGTCCAGTCCTTCTAATTTTATTCCGCCTAATACGGTTTGTTTTAGTATCTCATTGGTGTATTCCAGAGATTCAGGATTCTTTGTGTGTAGTTTTCTTGTTGCCATTGAAAATATTAATTGACTAATTAGTTATAAATGCAAAGCTACAAAATAACTACTTATTAATCATATATTAGTCAATTATATTTCTAATGAATTGCTCAATAGCTTATTAAAAGCTACCTTTGTTGATATTTTAGTTATGATTGAACTTAATACAACATTAAAACAAGTTAGAGAAGTTAAAGGACTTTCGCAAAAGGAACTGGCTGGACTTATTAATATGGCTCAAGCTCAATACAGTCGTATTGAGAGCGGTAAAACTGACCCATCTTTTTCTGTGGTAGTAAGGATTTCCAAGGCTCTTGGACTGAACCTTTCAGAGCTTTTTCAGGCAGATGAGATTTTTAGCGATACTAATTCTTATGACAAGACTTTAATGGAAAAATTAAGGCTGTTGGATTCTTTGGATGATGTAGAAAAAAAATCTATTTACAATTTGATTGATTCACTCATTTCTAAGAAAAAACTTAAAGACAACTTGCAGAGCTTGGCTAATCAATAAAAAATCTCCGATTTCTCAAAGGCTTAGTAAATTTCTACTTTAAAGATATTAAATACTCTCTAACTGATTTAGTTAATATTTTCGCTTTTTCTAAATAGTTATTTTCTTCTCGGTTTGCTTCAACTTCATTTTGTTTCCAATTAATCAACTCTTCTTTGTTAAAATAAAAGTACTCCGTTGTTACAGAGTCTGTCTTAGGAATATCCTTGTCAAAAATTGGCTTATCGTAATAAGTCGTTTTAAAAACAACAAATATCAATTTACCTTTTTCAAAGTAATCTTCTTCAATTAAATTCCCATACTCTCCAGCGTGTTTAGCTACAATTTTTTTTATCTCAGCATCATCATAATAAGCAATCAATTCCGTTCCTTCTGAAGAATATCCAAAAACAACAGTATCCTTTTTTGTATAATTATTCAGAGACTCATCAATAACATTTGATAGCCTTGTAATTTCTTCCTCCGTAATCACCGTTTCAGTTGTATCTTGATATTGTTCTACTGATTCATTTGCAGGTTTTTCTGAAACAGTTCCTTCCTTTTTATGATTATTTTTCGGACTACCATTACACGAACAAAAAGAGAGTGAAAACACAAACAATATTAAAGAGCTTACTTTCATAAATTTATTCATTAGGTATTAGCTGTTGCCAATTCGGCACTTGAAAATGTGGTCTATCTTGAAAAGAAGTCCAGTTACCGCCCCAATTAAGACCTAATGATGTTCCTAAATTCCCTAACCCATTCCAGTTAAGATTATAGCCTAAACCTCTATCTACAACATCAAAAGCTAAACCATAATTATGAGGACTTTGTCCTCCATATGCATTTGTATTAAATGGTAAATTTGGCTGTGCTGTTACATTGTTCAATCCTACAGCATTTAACCGTGCCTGTGTTCTGCTTCTTGAATAATATTCGTTCTGTGTTGCAAAACTTCTAAATCCTTCTGTTATCCTTAAATTAAGACCTAAATCAAGGTCAGCTCTTAACAATAGCTTCTTTGCTTGTGTTTGAATATTTGCATCAAGCCCACCAATAGTTGTTACGTCTGCTGGGTTAAGTATTGCTAAAGAAATAGTTCCTGATTGTCTTTCTCTGTTAGAGGTGTATTTTCTTCCTGTATTCCCACCATCTGTATATGCATAACCTGTTTCAACAGTACCTTCTGCTCCAAAATAATTTGGAACTGTTGTAGCTCCATCAATAGAAGCTTGACTAAACACTAATGGAACTTGACCTTCTCGATAAGTATTCCCTCCAATTTGTGTTCCTGGCTCTGTAAACCCAGTAAAATTATATCTTGCAATATTATCAGCATCAGTTGCAACATTATCTCCATCACCATTAACAGGCTGCCACTCCAAACCTTCTAATTCAGTTCCATCAATCAACCTATTTTGAGCAAAAGCATACGGACTATTTCCCGGGTAATTTGGAGCAAGTGGATCAACTGACCAAAAGCGATTTAATCTAACGTCATTCATGCGATATTCAAAAGCATACAAATTTTTACTTCCATATACTTCGTCATCAGATTCCTGATTTTGAAACCCGTAACGATAAGAATTTGAGTTAAAATTCCTCCCGGGCATAATAGACCCGCCGGGGTAGTAATCATTCCACCACGGCGGATTTTCAACATTTGAAAGAACGATGTGTAAATAAAGATTATCCCCTCCAGCTTCTGTGTTTTTTGTGTGACCAGCAGGAGCAACTTCATCATCTCCTTCTAAGCCTGAAGGATCAGAATAACGAATAGGATTATTATTAAAAGCAACATAAGGAGATTGCCAAGGGAATTTAGCCATTAATGGATCTAAACTTAACCATCTACATAATCTGGGGTCATATTGTCTAAATTCTGTCGTATAACTATTCCCATTTCCTTTAAGCTCATCATCCTTCTCCATACCGTTAAACCCATAGCGATATAACCCTGCGCAACCTTTCTGATTGATTTTCAGATTACTGTGTACAACTTTTAACGTTGGCAACGCTGACCGATATGTAAGTTTTAGACAACCCATTAGATCATAAAATTACGCCTTTTTTTCTTCAGTTGAGTTTTCATTTGAAGAAAAAAGTGTTTATTTCTCCCAGTCCTTAATAATGATATGATCCCGATATCTGGTTACAACAAGCTTTTGTTTGGCTCTCCATCCCAACTCGTCAACAATCTCTATCGGGATGGTTACAGTGTAGCTTCTTCCTCCGGATGCTTTGGTTAAGCTCCGTACATTTTTTTCTTTCAAAGGTCTTCTTGACATAGATTTTTGTTTTTTTATTAATCACGTGATTAAAACTGTTTTAGTCACGTGATTACTGCAAAGATAATCTAATACATTCCCCAGGGCAAGTAATCCAACCGTTTTACAAACTCCCCTTGTATTACTTGCCCTTCCCCACGCCTACGCTTCTGTGTATTTTAGCCCCCAACCCGATTACAGCACATTGCTTTTCTCCTCCTTTGTTGTTTAAGTGATGTATTCAATCACTGGTTTACAGAGGATAAAAAGCAAAGAGCTGTGCCAACCCATGACTAAAACACACCCTAAGCTAAGTTACATAATGTGCATTATGAGTTCACTGCATACATTTTTTGATATTGCTTATTTTTATGATTATGGTAAAAAATGTCAGTCATAATGTACATTATATAAAATAGCACAGAAACTACCGCCCTAAAGGTTGTTTTCACATCAGCTTTAAAAACGCAAAAAGGGCTACCAATCAAGATAGCCCTTCAATAAATGGTAATCTAATCTTAAGAAAGTTGTCCTACAATGTTTTTTCCGTCCAGATAAACATCGCATAAACAAATTTACCGTAGAAATTCAGAGAATTTATCGGAAGCAGTGACTTTTCTTTGTTACTTTCTTTGTGTGGCAGACAAAGAAAGTTAAAAGCAAAAGATTATTTTTTCGATCTTTTGGCTTGAACCAAAAGAACGAAAAGTTCAAGACTTTTTATAATTCCTTGGCCTTTGTAGCATATTCTGTCCACATGTTCACCCGTTCGGCGTAGCGTTCGCGCTAGGCTTTGAAACAGCTTAAGATACTCAAAATCTAAGCTGTGTCCTTTTTCAATTTTGGAATACAGTTGTTAAATATTCTTAAATTGTCTATTTTTGTTAATACTATTATTTTGTTTTAAAATATTGATTAACAGATGAAAATAAGGTTTTTATTATTAACAGGTTTTTTATTTGTCCTATTATCATCATATGCACAAACAAACTATATCAATTGTGTTTATAATGCTCATCAAATAGGCGACCTTGCATCAACAGTAGTACCTGTAGATAATGGGTATTATGTTGTTGGAAATTACATTGACAGTAATCTTTTTGTACAAGGGCTTTTTATTATGAAGATCGATAGTGTAGGTAATATAGTTTATAGAAAAAACTACGCTCGCCCATTTACGAACTATTATGCCGGAAGAGGAGGATCATTTTTTTTACATTCAAAAAGTGGTTTTGCTATTTGTATGTCTCTAGAAGACACAACTGGATCATCAGGGGTTTTACAAAGGTTTAATGCAGCCGGAGATACTCTCTGGGCCAAAACATATAAAGATACAATTTCAATTACAAATCCATTTCTTGCATTTGCAAATGGTATTGAAATACCTAATGCCGGTTATGTGATGACAGGCCAAATTGAAGCTCCGGGCCAATATAACAGTGATATTGTTTTAATTAAAACAGACACAATGGGAAATGAACTATGGCGGAAAATCTATGGGACCTCTAATGTAGACTATGCAAGGTCAATAATTGCCACACCTGATAAAGGGTATTTAATTGGTGGATACAGGTATACTCCGGGGATTGTGACAACGGGAGATGGATTAGTAA
>SDBT01013733.1_pt1 | contig 12953 bp, 9 predicted proteins | sample 2277101 | NCBI WGS metagenome assembly SDBT01 (sample SAMN10404973, study PRJNA504765) | marine sediment metagenome | isolation source: marine sediment core GS10_PC15, 103 cmbsf | place: Arctic Ocean: Southern Knipovich Ridge | collected 2010 | reverse complement strand
TTCCAGGCGCGATTGGAGCGTCTCGGCGTCGGCGATTGTGACCGACCCGCGAACGTACACTACTGCGGTCGCCTCGGATTCCTCGACTTCCAGCGTGAGGGATTTGTCGGGTTCAGTAGTCATTTCCGCGGACCTCAGGCCTCCCCGCCCGGCAGGGAGGTCTTGCGTTTGACCATGTGGACTTCGTTGCCTGAGTTGTTATAGCGTACTTCGTCCATGTAGGCGCGCATGAGCATGATCCCGCGGCCGGAGGGCTTCTCAAGATTCTCGTCCGTCGTGGGGTCGGGAACGCCCCCCGGATCGAACCCCTTCCCCTCATCGATAATCCTGATGACGGTGCGTTTGGCGTCGATGTCAAGATGCACTTCGATGTTCTTTGTCGGGTCGTACCTGTTCCCGTGTTTGATGGCGTTGGAGAGGCCTTCTTCCAGCGCCAGTTTTATTGCAAACCTGGCGGCCTCGTCGTATCCATGATCCGCCACCTTCAGCAGCAGAGTTTCCTCTACTTCTCTGGCGGCCCCCAGGTTGCTGGATATCATCAACTTCTCTACCAAGGTGACACGGTGGGTCTACCCGCCGCCTCCGAACTCTACTTCAGGCTTTCCAGCGCCTCGGCGCGGGAGGGAGAGATCTGGAAAACCTCATTGAGCCTTGTAATCACGAATACTTCATAGATGGTCGGCTGAATGCTGCACAATCTTAACTCTCCCGCTTTTTCCAGTATTCTCTTGTGGACGGTGATGAGCATCCCCAGTGCCCCGGAGGACATGTGCGCCACGCGTGCAAAGTCTATAATTAGTGACGGCTTATCGGCTTCGGCGACGAGCGCGGTCAATCGCTCGGCGATCTGCGCGATAGATATTTCGTCGAGTATCTTGGGGTCGGTGAGTTCGACTACGGTGGTTCGACCGGCAGTGGTGACGTTCAGGTGGGACTCGTCGTCCTGCATGTATCAACTCTCCTTAAGGTAGGACCGAACGGTGATAATAGAAGCACCCCCACCCCCCTGTCAAGTTAAGAAGTTCGCTTGGACGAACTGAGGGGTGAACTTCAGGACACTTGCATGCGAGCAGGGGAGTAACTTTCGCACGATTCCACGGAGCGAATCAAATCGCCCTCGCTACCATTCGCGGACGAGCAGCAGGACTACGTTGAGGATCGCGCTGGCAAGTAAGGCACCGGCGAGCAGGATCAGGTAGACGAGCAGGTTCCCCGCCTTTTGCGTTTGGTCGGGTGGGGTCTCTGGTTCTTCCTCGAGGGAGATCCCCTCACCGGTTCCGGTCAACTGTGAGAGGACGTCGGCGTCGATCTGCATTCTTGCCTGCGGAGGCGGTTCGCCGGCGGCGACGGCTTCAAGATCGACGAGCAGATCTGTGGTCGAGGCATACCTGTGCTTGCGGTTCTTCGCCATCATCACCTCGACCAACTCGCCCACTCCGGAGGACAGCTTGGTATTGATGTGGTCCGGAGGTATGAGGGGGTCCTTGAGGTGTTTGTGCATGACGGCGGCGGGTTTGGGGGCCTCGAAAGGCACGCGCCCGGTGACCAGATGATAGAGCGTCGCCCCGAGGGAATAGATGTCGGTGCGGAAGTCGATATCGATCTCCCCGCGGATTTGTTCGGGGGAGATGTAGTAGGGTGTTCCGAAGGCGCGCCCGGCCTCCGCCTTTGCAAGTGCCACGTCGGAGGCCTCCCGGGCGAGACCCATATCGGCGAGCTTTGCGGTCCCATCCTTGGTGATCATGATGTTCTTGGGCTTCACGTCGCGGTGGATGAGGCCCATACTGTGAGCGTGCTCCAGCGCCCGGGCGATCTGGATTATGATCTGCAGGGCTTCGGGCTCACAGAAGACCTTCCCGGTGACGAGCTCGTCGTAGAGCGTGTGGCCCTCGACGTACTCCATCACGAAATAGTGCCATCCCCCCGCCTCACCGACGTCGAAGGCCTGGACGATGTTCGGGTGGTTGAGCTTGGCGGCGGCCTTTCCTTCACGGTAGAAACGCTCCACGTACTCGGCGTTGTCGGATAAGCGGCGGGGGAGGACCTTGATAGCCACCATCCTGTCGAGAGAGAGCTGCTTGGCCTTGAAAACGGTCGCCATCGCCCCTGATCCGAGCTTGGAGGAGATCTTGTATCCGGGAATCTGGCGGTCGGTTTGGGCCTCCTCGATCTTGGACCTGGTCCGACTGAGCTGCCCCTGCGTTACTACCCCCCGTTCGACGAGTATCTCCGCGAGCGTCTTTTGGTTGTTCTCCTCGCGCAGACGCACCTGAATGGACAAGCATTCGTCCACTTCGGTTTGGGTGGCGAGGTGATGTTCGACGAGAAGTCGCCCCAGTTCTGTGTCCATGGAAACGGGATTAGTATCGTCTGATTCGTGCGCCGTCATCGCCTTCGCCTCAAACCAGCGGAAATGCGTCGGGCTTGCGGGTATCTGAGGTTGACTGGAATGATTATGCAAAGATAGCCTCCCAACCCGTACAGCGTCAAGGGTCCTCCGACACTTTCTGCTATGTTATTGTACGTTCGCGATCGCATGCAGTTTGCTCCGCGGAGGAGCAGTTTGGTTCGTAGAGGCGCAGAGGCCAAAGCTCATCCGTATGCAAACCCTTCAACACAAAATGCCTCCGCAGCTCCCAGCAAAGGTGACACCTGCTCGCATATCCGTCCTTCGGGGCATATCCGCTCTTCATCGCATCCGGTAACAGACCTATCGGGCCGCGCTCGCACAGAAGAGTCAGGATCGTTCTGTTGGAGCGGTCGGCGTCTAGCTGGGACCAAAGCTCCGCGACGCTTGACGCCCCAACCACACCGATCACGATTCCGGTGCAGGTTCCGGGGATCACTCGCCCGTGCCCGTCGATGTGGACGTGGCGGGACCGCAGGAGAGAGCCCCTGCAATCGCTATCGGCAAATTCCTCTACCGGCTTGTGTTGCAGTTGCGGGGCGAGCAGATTCCCCGCTCGCCCGTTCATGCGGTCCCGCCCGCCGGTAGCGTACCGCGCGAAAAGCGCCCTTCGCTGGGCAGGGGCCAGCTTGTCCGTGTCAAACCCGTCTTTCAACCAATCCTCCCAGCGAACCTGGAGGCGGTCGCGCCCGAGAATCTCCTCCGTGATCCGCGCCAAGGCCCGAGCAAATTCGATCGGTACGAACTGCTGGTGATACGGATCGGCCGAGACGCATAGCTTTTGCATTCCGGCGGATCCCAGGGCGGTGACCCTATCGCGCACGGTCGTCTCGTCGCTCGCCCAGAAGGCGTTGGTCTCAATCTTCTTCAGGGGCGAAAGGTTTTCTTCCTGAGCCCGTCGCACCAGCTCGATCAACCGAGGATAATCCAGGAAAGGCTCTCCCCCGGTCAGGTGGATGTTTGACCCGTGGGGGGAGGCCTCGATCAGTTGACCCCAAAATCTCAGAGCGTCTTCGATGCTCATCTCGTCCGCCCCGTCGGGTCCGCAGGAGAGGTAGCAGGACGCACAGCGGGCGTTGCACCGGTAGGTCAGGATCAACCCCGCGCTGGACCAATACTTCAAAGGCATCGGATCGGAGCGTTTCGCACGCGGCATGATTGCATTGTACTGCCTGGGACGACAGAATAGAAAAGGGCAGGGGCGCTGCGGAAAGGACCGATGAAGCCGTTCAACCTATTCGCATACGGTACGCTGATGAACCCGGCCGTCTTCCGGGCGGTCCTCGGGCGGCGGTTGGTTCGGCGCGCAGCGGACGCAGATAGCGTCGAGACCTTCTGTCCGCGCGGGGCCGTCCTCGACGATTACACCAAGGCCTCTCCCGACAACACCTACCTCTACGCCGTTCCCGACCCGCACGGGCGCATCAGGGGGTACCTGATAGGGCCTCTCCCGGGCGAATGCATGGCCGCCCTGAGCAAGTTCGAGGGCCGTAACTATTCCCGCCGCCGCCTCCGCGTACAGACCAAGGAGGGGATGGAGCAGGCGGTCGTGTTCGTCGGGCACCTGGAGCAGATGCAGCACTCGTTCGGGTATCAATTTCGCGATCCGCTCAAGCAGGAGATTCTTCTCGAGGAGAAGATCGACGCCGCCCTGCTCGAGACCGAGCGCGAGCAGCTCCACACTGAAGCACAGATCTCGCGCCGCGCTGTCGGTGAACTGCACGGGCGGACCATCCGGGACATTGTGCGCAGGCACTTCGAGGCGGGGGGGATCAGCGATTACGTGATCAGGCGCTCGATCAGGGAGGCCCCGCTTCCCGACTTCACGCGCATCAAGGACGACGCGAAGGCCCGCGGGGTCGCAAGAAACTATCTCGCGATGGTGATCCGCCAGGTCGTCTTCAACGAGATAGAAGAGCGAATCCGCAAGGACTTCCGCTATGAACTCGACCACATGAACCTGCGGTCGGACTATTACGAACGAACGGTCTCTTCTCTGGCGTCCCTTCGCATATGCAACGCACACAACCAATTGCTGCATATCCTTATCGGGGACTGCTTCACGGAACTGACCTTCGAGAGCAACCACCTGGTCGATTTCGTCAGTTGGGCGATCCTGGCGGCAGACTCCATATACGATTCCAGATCCGCCAAAGGCGAGATCGAATACGTTCGCAACCACATGGGCCGCGGATATATCCCCATGGGTGCGGAACTGGAGTTCTCGAATATCGGGCACGCCGTCATCCGCGATCCTGAGGGACGGACCACTCGCGATCCACAATACGACGGATTTCTTTACTTCCCGGACTTCGCGCTCGACGTATTGACCTGGAAGCTGGGCGGACACGTGGACGATCACCGCGAAAAGGCTTCCCCTGAACCGCGGCGCGGATTCTTCGAAGTTGCGCTCGGAAGCCTCTCCGTAGAGGCTAACCTATCCAAACCGCTCACCGACGATCCGTGGTTGCTCAATCAGTTCATTCACGAGGCGAGGCGGTTCTACGAGATCCTCCCGCACAGCGTGCACATTTCGCTTCAGCTTCGCCGCCAGTACCACCCGCAGCGCGATCGGACGCTCCCGCTCTACGCCCTGAAATGCCTCTTCGCCATCGCGAGCGATCCGATCCGCGACGATAGGGGCCTCCTTCGCATCAATCGCCTGGTGACCGATGAAATCATCAGCGCCGATCCGGTTCCCCACATGATGTTCTCCGAAATCTCGCGCCGCCACAGCGCGGAACTCGACGAGGCCGAATTAGTCCGCCCAGGGCATGCCGCTGGGCGATACGTCCAGCAGTTCAAGTTCGCGAGGCTCTCGGAAGAAATTAATTACGAACCGTTCGCGATGGGGCTTAAGGGACTGCAATTGAAGTTTGCCCCGGGGAGCTTCCTGACGCCGCAGCAGTACACGGCAAGTGGGAAGCATCGCGAGTTGTTCGAAGAGCTTATCACCTGGGGGGCGCATCCGACGCCCATCTCACAGGCCCAGATCGGCCGCTTTCTGGCCGCAATATACGATGGGCTGATGACCGAACGCCGCGGGAAACCCGCCCACGGTGAACCCTACATCGCCTGGTCGCTTAACCAGCTCCGCTCGATGGTCGAGCACTTCAACTCCCTCACCGCCGAAACCCCTGCGGTCACTCAGAGCAGGTCCCCCTCAACCCAAACCAGATCGCCTCGGACCGGACGCCCCTCATAGTGGTCTCTCGCCCACAAGGGAGGAAAGCTGTGATTTCGCGTCTGGTTTGTGGTTGAATGTCGCTGCGCATCGGGCAGAGGGCAACTGTCGGCTGCTGGGGTGTCAAAGCAAACATATCCATATTGATGGAAAGGGAGCACTGTGAAGAAGATCATGAACGCACCGGAGGCGTACGTGGATGAGATGCTCGTTGGGCTCTGCAAGGCGCATCCGGGGTATTACAGGCAGCTTGGTCCGCAGAACCGCGTGATCGCGCGCCCGGAAGCACCGATTGAGGGCAAGGTGGGGATCGTTACGGGCGGAGGTTCCGGCCACCTCCCGGTGTTCACCGGATACGTCGGTAAGGGCCTCCTCGACGCCTGCGCCATCGGGGACGTCTTCGCCTCGCCCACCGTCGACCAGATATCCGAGGCCATCCGCACCGCCAACTCCGGTAAAGGCGTCCTGCTGCTCTACGGTAACTACGGTGGCGACATCATGAACTTCGACATGGCCGGCGAGATGCTCGAAATGGAAGACATCGCCACCAAGACGGTCCTCGTCACCGACGACGTGGCGAGCGCTCCTCCCGAAGAAACCGAGAAGCGTCGCGGGGTCGCGGGGATGGTTCTGGCGTTTAAGACCACCGGGGCGAAGGCGGATCAGGGGGCGGACCTGGACGAAGTCGCAGCGACGGCCCAGAAGACCATCGATTGCTCGCGGTCGATGGGCGTCGCGCTCAGCCCGTGCACCGTACCGCAGGCGGGGAAGCCCACCTTCGAGATCAGCGAGACGGATATGGAGATCGGGATGGGCATCCACGGTGAACCGGGTGTGCGCCGCGGTCCCCTGCAACCCGCCGACGAGGTCTCCAAGGAGATCCTCGACGCGATCCTGACCGATCAACCGCTTACCAAGGGCGATCGCGTCTGCGTGCTCGTCAACTCCCTGGGCGCCACCCCGCCCGAAGAACTGTACATCGTTTATCGGTACGTGGCCGGGCGATTGGAGGAGTTGGGCGTCGAGATCGCGATCCCCCTCGTCGGGCGATACGCGACGTCGATGGAGATGACAGGCCTGTCCGTCACCATCTGCAAGCTGGATGATGAACTCGAATCGCTGCTCAACGCACCGTGCGAGTGCGCGTTCTGGAGGGTCTAGAGAGTGTCCGATGAAATGACGGTAGAGTCGCTGCGTTGGGCGATTCCGCGAATCACGGCGAAGCTCACCGCCTGCGCGGACGAGCTAAACACGCTCGACGGGCAGTTGGGCGACGGGGATATCGGGATCACCATGTCCGCGGGGATGCAAGCGGTGACGGAAAAGCTGGACGAACTCCCCGAGGACGTTGGAATGAGTCTGCTCAAGTGCGCCCAGGCGTTCACCTCGGAGCGGGCGTCGTCGTACGGGACGCTGCTGGCGACGGGGCTGATGAGCGCGGCGAAGGTGTGCAAGGGGCGCACCGGCGTCGGGTGGGATGAACTTGGGGCGCTATTGGGTGGGGCGATCGAGGCGATGTCAAAACGCGGGCGCAGCGAGCTGGGCCAGAAGACCGTGCTCGACGCACTGGAGGCTATCCGCCTCGCCGTGGACGCCCAAAGCGACTCGCAAACCGTACTCGAACTCGCCGACAACGCCCTCACCACCGCGCTCGATAAGTTCCGCGACCTCCCCGCCAAGCAAGGCCGCGCCCGCATCTTCGCCGACCGCAGCGTCGGCCTCGACGATCCCGGGCAGGTCGTCATCAAACGCGTCATAGAGTCCCTCCGCGAGAATTCGTGAGTGCCAGTGCAGTTCCGTAATTCAGGAAAGTGTATCGCCGGGGCGGGGTAGCTGGTCGTTGGAGTTGACCGCAGCATCCCCACGAAAACAGGGCTGGCGTGCCCGTATTTGCCGCGGTTTCCGCTCCGCGTAGTCAGTCGCTGCGGGTAGTTTGCGATAGCTGACCCTGCTCGGAACGGATCCCAATGCAGACCACGAGCGCGAGAGGAATCGCAATTACGGGTAGAGCTACTACCCCCCAACCAACTACGCCCACCCACGTCATACCTGATTCACCTAATACATTGACCTTCAACCACCCAAGCACACCGACCGAGACCACGATGCCCACCAAAGTAGTTATCGCAATGATCTTGACGAGGCGTTTGAGACTCTGCGGGCGGCGCCCGCGGGGGGGAATACCTTCGATTTCTTCAAGCGGGGTTTCGCTATCGAGCAATCTTGCACCGCAATGGACACATTTTCCCGTGACGATGACCATACAGCTGACACCGCCCCAATCACGATCACAGCGAGGACATCTCAGGCCGAATTTCAGCGCGACGCGCCTGCTTAACCAGAAACGAGCTACGAAAGACCAGAGAAGCCATATCGCAGCGCATGCAAGGCTCATCCTCGCTATAATCCTGGCTCCTCCGCTCCCTGAAATAGACGCAAGCTCGAAGGCAATAAGTGAGATCGAGCCACACCCGACCGCGAATAACAAGGGGACAAAGTACAGACGCCCGCCCATATCCTGGTAGTTGCAGTGGCCCTCGTAGACTTGCAGGCGGGTTAGATTGATCGGGGGCTCAGTAGGCGACTGTTCCTCGATCACCTGCGCCCCGCACAGTGAGCACCGGCTCGTTACCTGCACCGCGTTGCGCAAGGCTCTGTTTTCCCACAAGCCATCGCAGTGCTTGCAGACCCAACGGGATTTCCCGAGCGCACACATGGCGTCGCTAAGTAGACCTCTTGGATTCAATATACGTCACTTGCCAGAGGAACATAAGAAGTAAGAATCTCGTTCGCCGGGTGGTCTGCGCTTACGGCGTGGGGGGAGAGGTGGTGGGGTTTGTGGCGGGCTGTGTCGTGGGGCGGGTCGCCCCGGTGAGTATGTGGGCGGCGTAGGCCTGCATGAGCCTATCGTCGCCGGCGGATTTCTGGAGCTTGCGGGCGGAGGACTTAGCCTGTTCGGTGTGTCCGAGATTGTGATGCATGAAGGCGGAGAGGAACGCCAGCTGCCCCTGGACCGCCTTGCCCTCACCTACGCGGGCGTCGAGACGTTCCAGTTGGGGCGCGACTGCGTTGGGATCGACCATGGCGGGGATGTCCAGGTGGGTCTCCATTAGCGGGGGCAGCAATCGCAGCGCTCTTTTAAGCTGGAGCGCGGCGCTTAGCGGTTCGCCCGCACCGAATCTCGCCAATCCCAGCCCAATCCTCCCCATGGGGTTTTCCGGATCGATCGCGACGGCGGATTCGTACGTTTTGGCGGCGGCGTAGAACTCGGAGGCCTTGAGCTTCTTCGACCCCGCGCTCATGTACTGGTTGAACATATCGGGGCTGATCCCGGCGAGTCCGTGGATGACCACGACGTCCTCGTCCGGTTCGATCTCCACGAGGCGCCTGCGGGTTTCGCGCCTGGCAGGCCAGCCCCAGTCCGCCCCTGCGCGAGCAGGTCGGCTGGGTTCAATCGCTGCGGGGAGCGGCCGCTCGGGCAGAGGCGCCTCGAGGGCGAGGACCTTCCGCCTCGTCGTCCGCTGCTCGCGGAGGCGGCGGAGCACGTCCAGGTAGACGTCCTGATCTGCCTCGACCGCTGTGGCCTCTGGGGGCTCGGTCAGTGGCCGATGTTCGGTGGGGGTGGGGGCTTGCCCACGGAGTTCCGCTTCGGTTTCCCAAAGCGCTTCGGTGCGCTCGATTGTGCTGGGCAGAACCGTTCTCGCTGCGGTCTCGGTCTCGATCTCTTCGCGGTAAATCTTCAGTTTGCTCAGCTCGCGTGCGAGTTCGCGGCGGTCTATGGCGCGGAGCACGGCAAACGGGGCGGCGGGGCTCGGACGCGATACCCTCATCCTTGCAATTCTGCGAGCGATACCGGGGACAATTGCCCCCATCGGACCGGGAGGAACCACAGACAGCGCCCGCCCGGGGAGCGTTCCCATGAGGGACCGATAATCCAACGCCACTTCCCTGTAAAGCCTCCTGGTCAGCGAAGGGGCGATCGTCGCTCTTGCAGGTGCGGACCCGCCTGGTACGGCGAGCCCGGCCGCCATGCGCGGGATGTTGAAGATCGTCTTGCTCGGTTGGTAGTACGGGGTGATTTGGTACGCCGACCCGGTCAGCACCTGCGGAACACCCACCGACTGCTGCCCAAACACACTAAGCCTGTCCGAGGGCAAGGTCAGGCGGAGTTCGTCGGCGGCGGAATAGGGGACCCCACCCTGGAACCGCGAGAGCCCGGTGACCTGCCCGGTAATGTAGAGCTGAGAGTTGAATCTGAGCGGGTCCGGTGCGGGTGCGTTGAAGCCGCCGGATCCGATGCGATAGTTGGCGTCCAGGGCTCCTCCGGTCTCTGTGCGAGTAACCTGGGTCCAGGCGGTGCCCCACAGCAGCGACACCAGTGCAACAACAGTTGGAAGGAGCACGTTTCTCAAGGTCGCATCCTTCTGGCCGTATGCCGATTGGCTCGGCGTCCGGTCTTATTCAGGTCTCGGATTGCTCTTTGGGCCCTCGGAGGGGCTGGGCCTCGCCACCAGGCTTCCAGCTTACAGATTTCTGGCGGAGTTTCAATCTGTGAGGTGCGGATCCGCGGCGCGGCTTTCCTCGCGCACGGCGCAGCGCGGATGCGATTCGCAGCCTTCTTATGTTTCTCCTCATCATCATCGGCCTCACTTACTGACGAGAAACCCACTCCGTCCCCGGCAGGCCGATCCGCTTGCAGAGCGGCGGCACTGATTTTATCGGCACAGGCGAACTCGCCCCTCACTATATTCTACGGTCCCCGAGCTGATTCGTTCCGGGGTTTCTCCCCCCTCGAAGGTATTGCCCCGAAGCGCCCGTGAGGGATATGATGAAATTGAGGCAGCGCTTTGCGGGTGGGGTGGGCCCCCCGCGGGGCAAAGTCCAGCGAATGGTGTAATTTTCCCGAGCGAGTTTGCCGATTTAAGTGAATGTCGGGTACCGGTTCTGGCTGGATTACAAGGACCAGCCATGACCGACGAGTGTATCTGCGAACAATCGATAGGAATCTTATGCGGCCGCTCAGGACTTTCACGATCGAGCCTTCGCTCCCGGAAGGGCTGAACCCCTTACTCGAGATCGCCTACAATCTGCGGTGGTCTTGGCAGGGGGATGCGATAAACCTTTTCCGCCGTCTGGACCCGGACGGCTGGGAGGATACTTATCACAATCCGGTGGCAATGCTGGGTCGCATCGATCAGGACCGCCTGATGGAGATGGCGAGCGACGAGGGGTTCCTCGCACACCTGGCGAGGACCCACTCCGATCTACGCTCGTACATGGAGAAGCCCGGTTGGTGGTACAAAACCTACGGAGGCGATGGTTCGGCGGATGCCCCCACCAACCGCGAGGTGCAGGTGGCGTACTTCTGCGCCGAGTTCGGGATCACCGAGTGCCTCCCGATCTACTCCGGGGGGTTGGGAGTCTTGGCGGGCGATCATCTCAAGAGCGCTTCGGAGTTGGACATTCCGCTGGTCGGGATCGGGTTGATGTACCAGCAGGGATACTTCCGCCAGCGGCTTAACGCGGACGGGTGGCAGCTGGAGCTGTTTCCACGCAACGATTTCCCGAACATGCCCATACGCCCGGTGCGCGATCCCGACGGGCAGCAGGTCACGATCCAGGTGGACATGCCCGGAAGGAAGATGAAGGCTCAAGTCTGGGTAGCGCAGGTCGGGCGCATCAGCTTGTACCTCATGGACACCAACGTCCCGGAGAACTCCCCGGAGGACAGGCACATTACGGCCCAACTGTATGGTGGGGATCAGGAGATGCGCATCCGTCAGGAGATACTCCTGGGGATCGGGGGCGTGCGGATGCTGCGTGCGCTGGGGCATTCCCCGAAGGCGTATCATATGAACGAGGGGCACTCGGCGTTCTTGTCCATGGAGCGGATTCGCCTGCTCATGGTGGAGCATGGCGCGACGTTCGACGAGGCGCGGGAGGCTGTTGTCGCCTCGAACGTCTTCACGACGCACACTCCGGTCCCGGCTGGCAACGATGCGTTCGAGCCCTGGTTGATCGACAAGTATCTATCGAACTACTGGGAGCAGTTGGGACTGACCCGGGAGGAGTTCCTCGCCCTGGGCCGCCAGGAACCGGACTCCCAGGACGAACCGATGTCACTTACCGTCTTGAGCCTGCGAATGAGCGGGTTCCGCAACGCGGTTAGCAAGCTCCACGGTGAAGTCTCTCGAAAGCTCTGGTCTGGGGTCTGGCCGGGCGTCCCGGAGAACGAAATTCCCATCTACCACATCACCAACGGGGTCCACACGCGAAGCTGGATTTCCCACGACATGGCGGCGCTGTACGATCGCTATCTCGGTCCCGGGTGGCACGAGAAACCGGCGGACATGTCCGTCTGGGCTGCGGTGGACCACATTCCGGACACTGAGCTGTGGCGGACGCACGAGCGCCGACGCGAACGGCTGGTCGCGTTCGCCCGGAGGCGGCTGGTCGAGCAGCTTCGCAAGCGCGGGGCCGGATCGGCCGAACTCGCAGACGCCCAGGAGATCCTCGATCCGGAGGCGCTGACGATCGGGTTCGCCCGGCGCTTCGCCACCTACAAACGAGCCAATCTCCTGCTCGCCGACGTCGAGCGGCTCTCGCGCCTCCTGAACTCGCCCCAGCGGCGGGTCCAGATCATCTTCGCGGGCAAGGCCCATCCGCGCGACAATCCGGGTAAGGACCTCATCCGCCAGATCGTCCACATGACCCGTCGCGGAGAGTTCAGACGCTCGATGGTCTTCCTGGAAGACTACGATGTCAACGTCGCCCGCTACCTCGTGCAGGGGGTGGACATGTGGTTGAGCACCCCGCTTCGCCCGATGGAGGCGTCCGGAACCAGCGGAATGAAGGTCGCCGCCAACGGTGGGCTCAACGTCTCGATCCTCGACGGGTGGTGGGCCGAAGGGTATGAACCGATGGTAGGTTGGGCGATAGGGTCCGGTGAGACCTACGACGACCTCGAATATCAAAACACCGTCGAGTCGCAGGCGCTCTACGATCTGCTGGAAAAGGAGATCGTCCCGTTGTTCTACGACCGCGGCCCGGACAACATTCCTCGCAGGTGGACCGAGCGGATGAAGGCCGCCATGGGCCGCCTCGCCCCGGTGTTCAACACCAACCGCATGGTCCGCCAATACGCCGAGATGTTCTACGCACCGGCGGCGAGGCATCTCGATGAACTGCTCAGCAACGAACTCGCTCAGGCGAAGGAGCTCAGCGCCTGGCGCCGGCGGCTGCGCGATCTGTTCGGAAACGTTCGCATCGAATCCGTCAGCGACGATATGGACACCGTCGGGGGTGCGCGCATCGGGCGAGACATTCGCGTCGAGGCCGTCGTCGACCTCGGTGGGCTAGCAC
>SDBT01013732.1_pt1 | contig 12953 bp, 9 predicted proteins | sample 2277101 | NCBI WGS metagenome assembly SDBT01 (sample SAMN10404973, study PRJNA504765) | marine sediment metagenome | isolation source: marine sediment core GS10_PC15, 103 cmbsf | place: Arctic Ocean: Southern Knipovich Ridge | collected 2010 | reverse complement strand
CTCAGCGTCCAGGAGCTGAAGGCACCCCATGCCGGTGATCAGATTCGATCCGTTGATGGTGGCGAGCCCGTCCCGGGCCTCGAGACCCGGCACGGGAATCCCGGCACGGCCCATCCCCACCTCCGATGACAGACGCTCTCCCTGATGGAAGACCTCGCCCTCACCCATGAGGCAAAGGGCAATCTGGCTCATGGGAGCCAGGTCTCCACACGCGCCTACACTCCCCTTCTCGCACACCACCGGCGTCACGCCCTTGTTGAGCATCTCGATCAGGGTGAGCGTGATCTCGGGACGGCATCCGGAGTGACCATGGCTATGGACCCGTATCCGGGACAGCATGGCGGCCCGTACGTTCTCTTCCGCCACCGGCTCTCCGATTCCCGCCGCGTGGTTGTAGATGAGGTATCGCTGGAACTGGCGGGTCTCTTCCTCGGTCAGTACGACCTCCGAGAACTCGCCAATTCCGGTGTTGACCCCGTACATGATCTCACCGGCCTCCATCTTCTCGTCGAGCATCCGGCGACATACGCGAATTCTCTCCAAGGCGTCCGGAGAAAGCTCCACCGCCTCCCCATGGCGCGCCACGCGCTCCACGTCCTCCAGAGTGAGAGGTTCGTTTCCAATTACGAGCGACATCCGTGTTCTCCGATGTGAAGCAGGGGAACGCCGAGGGAGGTGGCGACCGCTACAACCCCTCTCCCATGCGGTGCCCGGTGGGCACTACCTGCTTCTCCTTGAGATTGATATGACAGGTCAGACAGTTCATCTCCCCATGGGTGAATTGACCGGCCTCATAGGTCGGGCCCATATAGTGACAGGCCCTACACACCGTCTTCTCGGCTGGAGCCTGTAGCCCCAGAGCCCCGCCGTTGAGCATCTCCACCGCCTTGGCGGCCACGTCCCCGGCAAGTTGGGAACACCGCTCGGCACGTGCGGGGGATCCGCTGGCGAATCCAGACTCCCTGCACCAGTGCGTCACAGAGACGTGACACAGATTGCTCTCCGCCCTGCTTCGGGGAAGCTCTCCCCCGGGGGCGTACAGATTCGTGGGCAACTCCGACTCGGAATACCAGGTCAGGAGGTCCGAGATGAAGGCCCGGGCATCCCTACCGTCGCAAACCAGGCCGATCGCCGCCGCGGCGCCGTTCAGCGTGCCGCACAGCGTCCCGAAGCCGACCACACCGGCGCTGGCCCAATCCATCATCTGAGTGGGAATCGTCGTGTAGGGTGCGCCCACCACCTCTGCCAGCTGCCCGATAATGGCGTTGAACGCCCCGAAGGCGCATCCACCGTGCCGAGTGCCGTCGGCAAGGGCAAGACCCTTGTAGCCATCGTACCCCAACTTCCTGGTCTCCTCGACGTCCAGCCCCCCCTCCGGATACCCGAAGGGATGCGTGGCCTGGGCAGCGATGACAGCTGGATTTCCAAGGCCGAAACCTCCGGCCAGGCCCACTCCGCTCGCCGCGCCGTAGGTGCCCGCCGTCTTCAGGAAGTCTCGTCTCGTCGTATCGGACATCCAGCCTCTCTTGGGTGCGCGCTTGTTCGTCATTGAAAGGGCCCTAGCGAAGTGTCCCCAGGGCGTCGGCATCCGCCTCACTGCGGAAGAGCCGACCCGTGATCAGCTCCGCCACGACCCGATCCCCGTCGTACACGTCGTCCATCGCCTCGATGATCGCCCGGACGTCCACCATGATGTTGCGTCCCTGCTCCGGCAGGTAGATGAAGTCCCGTGACAGGCCCTCGATATTCCGGTCGAAGTTCAGCCCCACGATCTTGAAGTCGGGGGTGATGGCCGGCGATCCGGAGTTCCCGCCATACGTGTCCGCCGTTGAGACGAAGTTCAGCGGCGTGTTCATGTCCAACCCAGGGGGGGGCGGTAGGAAACGCTCCGCCAGGTGCCAATCCGACTCGGAGCCGTAGGAGTAGTAGTGGTCGTAAAGTCCGAAGAAGGTCGTGTAGGGGGGTGCCAGGGTGCCGTTGTACTCGTAGCCCTTCACCACCCCATCCGTGATGCGGGGCGAGGAGGAGCCGTCGGGCGGCACGTCCGTTCCGTAGACCTGGAAGCGGGCGCGGCCCAGGACCTCCGCCAGCTCCCGCTCGACCGCGGTCAGCTGGGAGAAAGCCACGTTGTAGGCCGCGTACTCCTCGAGAATCGCTCCGGTGACCCCCATGGCCGGATCCGCCATCGTGAGCGAGCCGGCGGCGACTGCTCGGGCCATACGGGCCGAGTCCGCCAACACGGTCTCGTCGAGAATCGCCTCAGCCGCAGCAGACGGACTCCCATGCCCGCCGAGGGCCAGATCCACCAGCGGATGCCCACTCCCCAGGTGGCGGAGGAGGCTGTTGTAGCGAGCCGTGAGCATCCGCAGCTCCAGGTCGTACGGCTGATCGTCGATCCCCAGCAGACGGTCTCTGAGCATCGCCACCGTGTCGGCACTCACCCCCATCTCCCGAGCGGAGAGCCAACTCCACCCTGCTCTGGCCCGTCGGATCACCACGGACGAGCCACGGTTCGATGCCAGAAGCATGAAGGCGCCATGAGAGCCGGCCAGCTCCCTCTTGCCCCGCTGGACCTCTGCGATCCGATCCAGGGCGTCACCCACCGATGCCTGGAGGGTGGGATCGCGCTCCAGCGCACCGATGAAGTCGCTCTCGGCCGCCCGCTTGCGAGCCAGGATGTCCGGGGTATTCAGCGCCGCAAGCCGGCCCTGGTTCGCCTTCAGAGTGTTGGAGAGCGAGAGGGCCTGTGTCCGGATCCCCAGCTCCTCGCCCACCTCCGGATCTTCGGCGTAGAAGTCCCGTAGAGCGGCGAGGCGCTCTTCCAGCGCCGCCACCTGGGCAGGTACGTCTACGTCCCGCTGGAACTCGAGCTGAGCCACCGTATTCAGGCGACGAGTCCGGCCCGGATTACCCACCACGAACACCACGTCATCCTCTTCCACACCCTCGCTTCCCCAGTCGAGCCAGTAGTCTGTCTGGAAGGGCTCACCATTGGCGTCGTAGACCCTGAGAAAGGCGAAGTCCAGGGCGTACCTGGGATAGGTGAAGTTGTCGGGATCACCGCCGAAGTGGCCCATGGCGAGCTCCACAGCGGCCACCAGGCGCACGTCGGTGAAGCGCCGAAAGACATAGGCCGAATAGCGCCCGCCGTTGTAGAGCGGAATCACCTGCACACGGATGGTGGCGGTACCGTCCTGGAAGCGGGCCCTTTCCCGCTCAACGATCCGCCTCACCGCCTCCTGTCTCAGAAGCCGGCGCTCCTCATCGGACGAGGCCCGATCCAACGCTGCGAAGATCTCTTCGCTCACGTCCTGCACCCCAATCAGCCGGTCGGCATAGTAGCCAGGGATCCTCCTCTCCTCCTCCAGCGTACCGGCGTAGAATCCGTCATCCAGGAAGTTCTCGCCCGGACGTTCCGCCTGGATGATCCGCCCCCGCACGCAGTGATGGTTCGTGACTACGAGACCATTGGGCGACACGAACGACGCGGAGCACCCGGGAACCCTGAGGACCGATAGCCGTACCCGTTCGAACCACTCCGCGTCGGCCTCAAATCCGTAGGTCTCCGTGAAGTACCGAGCCGGAGGGTACTCGAAGGTCCACATCTTCCCGAAATCGAAGCGCCCAACAGCGACGCCCTCCCCACTGGCCCCTACCTGCTGGCCTGCGGTCGAACTCGCTGCCGTCAGGCTCGCAAGAATCAGGACGGTGCAGATCAGGAGAGAGCTCGTCGGTATCTGCCGGATCCGTGTATCTGTCTTTGTGCTCATGGTTCCAACCCGGGATGGCTGATGAACGGGTAGCCGAACGACGGGTCAGACTGGCCTCTGCGGGACCGATTGTCCAGGGGTCAAGGGTGGCAGAGGTGTGTCCCGCCGCTCGGGGCCAGCTGTCACCCAGCTTCCACCGGCCGCACCCCACCACCCTGCCCCGCTGACAGTAAGTAGAAACCGAGGCTATCGAGGAGGAGCACAAGGCTAAAAAGAAGGGGCAGCGGCACCTCCGAGGATGCCGCTGCCCGTCCCAAAACCAGGCCCTGCTCTGGCAGGTCAGTCACCGAACCTTATGCCCTGGGCCAGTGGGAGCTCGGTGCTCCAATTGACCGTGTTGGTCTGACGCCGCATGTAGGCCTTCCACGCATCCGATCCGGACTCCCTACCGCCACCGGTTTCCTTCTCTCCACCGAACGCACCACCAATCTCCGCGCCGCTGGTTCCGATGTTCACGTTTGCTATGCCGCAGTCGCTTCCCCGACTGGAAAGGAAGTACTCCGCCTCTCGCACATGTTCCGTGAAGACCGCCGAGGAGAGACCCTGTGGCACACCGTTGTGCAGCGCCACGGCTTCCTCGATCTCAGCCACCGCCTCCTGCGGGGAGGAGTCGGCACTCCCGTATCCGATGATGTACAGGATCGGGGCGAAGGTTTCCTCCTGGACGATCTGGTACTCGTTCCTCGCCGCCGCGATGCATGGTGTGATGTAGAGTCCGCCGGGGTAATCCGAGCCTTCCAACGATTCGCCGCCATAGAGGATCTCTCCACCCTCGGCGACGACTCTCTCCATGGCGTTCTTCACATCGTCCACTGCCTGCTGGTTCACCACCGGCCCCATGACGATGTCACGGTCTCGGGGATCTCCGATTCGGAGGCTACCGTATGCCCCCACCAGGCGCCGGACCAACTCGTCCTTGAGGGAGTTGTGCACGATGATGCGCCGGGTGGTGGTGCAGCGCTGCCCTGCGGTCCCCACCGCCCCGAAGAGGATGGCCGGAAGCACCAGCTCCATATTGGCGTGAGGCGTGACGATGATGGCATTGTTGCCGCCCAGCTCCAGGATCGTGCGGCCGAGACGAGCACCCACCACGGTGGCCACCCTGTACCCCACCTCACAGCTTCCGGTGGCGGACACCAGCGGGATCTTACGGTCGTGGAGGAGTCGGTCACCCACCGAGGACCCCTTCCCCACCGTCAGCGAGAAGATCGCCGGATCCACATCGTTCTCCACACAGACCTGCTCGGCGATCCTGGTCACCGCGATGGCGGTGAGCGGCGTCTTGCTGGCTGGCTTCCAGACCGTGCTGTCACCGCAGACCGCCGCAAGGGCGGCATTCCAGCTCCACACCGCCACCGGGAAGTTGAACGCCGAGATCACTCCAACGACGCCCAGAGGATGCCACTGCTCGAACATCCGGTGATCGGGGCGCTCGGACCCCATGGTGAGTCCGTAGAGCTGGCGGGAAAGACCGGTGGCAAAGTCGCAGATGTCGATCATCTCCTGCACCTCACCCTCACCCTCCGCGATCATCTTGCCCATCTCCACGGTGACGAGCTCGCCCAGCGCCGCCTTGTGCTCCCGGAGCTTGTTGCCCAACTGGCGGACCACTTCGCCCCGCCGCGGGGCCGGGACACTTCGCCACACCAGGAAGGCCTGGTGGGCCCTATCCACTATCTGGTCGTACTCCTCCTCCGTCACCTGCCTCACGGTAGCGAGCTTCGAGCCGTCGATCGGAGTGAAGACGTCCAGCTCCGGGCCCGAGCCGATCCACTCACCTGCGAAGCCGCCGTAAGTGGTCTCTTCGATTCCTAGTGATCTGAGTAGATCTTTCATCGGTTCAACCTGCTGAGTCAAAGCGTGATTGTGGTTTCGGGCGGGCAATAGTCTAGCGCCATCCACCCCCCTGGGCCATGGAGGTGAGGCCGGTTCTTCGAGTTACAGTGGGGGTTACCCCGGGGTGATGGGAAACACCGCCCGGAAGGTGGTGCCTTCCTCCTCCGAGGTGGTGAAGGAGATACGGCCGCCCAGGTACTGCTCTGTGAACAGCCGCGCGGAATACGCACCGAGACCCCGGCCAGGACCCTTCGTGGTAAAGGAACGCTGGAACAGCTGTAGCTGGCCCGCACGGGGAATCATCGGCTCGGAGTGCACCCAGAACTCCGCTCCCTCGTCAGCGACCCGCCCGCCTACCCGCACCTTCATTCCGCGGCGGCTGGCCTCGATGGCGTTCTTCGTGAGGTTGCCGAGCACCCTCAACAACATGGTATGGTCCGTCTCGATGCTCCCGTCGGGTAGAGCGTCGTCGACCTCCACCCCCACATCCCTGGCATACCCCAAGGAGAAATAGGTGCCCACTGTGTCCTCTACGATGCCCCTGATCGGATGACGCCCTAGAGAGAGCTTGTAGTCATCCATCTCCGCGGAGGTGAGCATCCGCTGGGCCAGGATTTCGTCCACCAGTTGGTCGGCGCTCGACTGCAGCATATCCACCAGCTCGTCGCGCTGCTTCTTGGAGGCCCCGTCGAGTAGCCGGGCCAGGCCCTGCACGCCCCCGGCGGTGTTCAGTACGTCGTGGAAGAAGACTCTCTCGAGGGCTCGTTTCCGCTTCTCGCTGGCGATGTCGGAGAGGGCCACTACCGTCAGCTTCTCACCGTTCACCCGAATGCCCTGTGCCTTCACCCGCAGATCGACCGACGCGCCCGACTTCAGGGTGAGCCGGGCCTCGCGCTCCGCCTCTCGTCCCTCGGCGGCAGCGAGGATAGCCGCCACGGCGCCACAGCTTCGGCACGCCTCACTCGTTCCACACCCGCCGGGCATCGTGTCGGAGTGAATGCAGCCGATCAGCTCTCCGGGCCGTAGCCCCCGGATATCCTCTTCCGTCTTGTCCACCAGCTCCAGCACGGCTCGGTTCGCGAAGATGACCTGGCGTTGCTGGTTGACGACCATCACCAGATCGGGAACGGTCGCCAGGACCTCCCTGAGGACCATCAGGCCACGTGCAGCATCCGCCTGACGTAGAAGCTCGTCGGTGAGCGCGCGCTCTGCAGGCGCATGAAAAGTGGCTGGCGCGGACATGATTACCACTCCTTGGCCCCAGAGAGCTGGGGCGCTCAGGGGGGGGTCGTTCGGAACGGAGGGATACCCGAATGATACGGAGTCACGTCACTCCGGGCGAGCCCGGAACCCTCCGATTCCTTCTTGGATTGCCTGAAAGGACACCACTCGCAACCGAATCGCCCCCGGAGCAGGCACAGACGGCCCAATGGCGATCGTGAAAGGGAATACGGGACAGTTGATGAGACACTTCGGCATTCGCTCCACACAGCGCTACATCACGAGCGCCCCGGGGCTTATCGCATTCGCACTGTTGGCGTCACCGAGCCTCTCGGCCCAAGCCATCTGCTCGGCCCCACATTCCTCGCCCACCCTGGCCCAGTCGGGCTCGCTGAGGACGCTGCCCCCCGGAGCGGGGTGGATCCAGGCGTCCATCTTCGGTCAGCGGGCCACGAAATTCTTCGATGCCCGGGGAGATCGTCAGCCCTTCCTGGCAGACTCGCAGTTCGACACTTACTCCATCTTCATCTCCGGCGCGGTGGGGATCACCCATGGCCTGGAGCTGTGGGCTCAGATCCCCACGCACCGGCTCCAGGTCCAGAGTCTCGGCGGGGACAGCCGGAGGGCTGGGCTGGGTGACGCCCGAATCGCCATTCGCGTCGGGCCGGAGCTCCTGGGATACGACTTTCCCCTTACCGCCCGCTTCGCAGCGAAGCTCCCCGGCAGCGAGTTCCCGGTGGACGCCACGGTGCTGCCCCTCTCGGAGGGCCAGCGGGATTGGGAGGTCAGCGTGGAGTCGGGCCACTGGTTCGAGGCTCGCTCCCTCTACCTGATGGGCTGGGTGGGATACCGGTGGCGGGAGGAAAACACCGATGCGCTACGAGACCCGGGGGATGAGGCCTTCGGGCACCTGGCCCTGGGAGGCAGCGTTGGGGACTTCTCCTGGGAGGTGTCCGGCGACGGCCTCTGGGGAAAAGCCCCGGTGATTCAGGGACTCCTCCTGGAGAACAGTGCCCGCCGTCTGGTGCAGATCCTCCCCACCGCCAGCTACGCCGTCGGCCCAGGTCGTGTCGAGGCCACGGGCCAGATCCCGATCTGGGGGAAGAACCTCCCGGTGGGTGTGGGCGCCAGCATCGGCTACCGACTGACCTGGGGCCTGACTACCGATCCGACGGCTACTCTGGTGGACCTGGTAGGTGGATCTTGAGCGGGCTCCCGGCGGCTACATCCGCTCGATAATGGCCTCCCCGAAGCCGGAGCACGACACCTCGGTCACGTCCTCCCGGCCCTCAGCACGCATGAGGCGGGCCAGGTCGTAGGTCACGTGGCCGTCCTTGATGGACTGTCCGAGCCCCTTGGTGACGAGGTCGGCGGCCTCATTCCACTTCATGTGGTTCAGCATCATGACCGCCGATAGGATCAGCGAGCCCGGGTTCACCTTGTCCAGGCCCGTGTATTTGGGCGCCGTGCCGTGTGTGGCCTCGAAGAGCCCCACCTCGTCGGACATGTTGGCACCGGGCGCGAGGCCCAGGCCACCCACCAGGGCTGCACCGGCATCGGAGAGGTAGTCCCCATTCAGGTTCGGCAGCGCGAAGACGCTGTACTCGTCCGGCCGCGTCTGGATCTGCTGGAAGATGGAGTCGGCAATCCGGTCCTTCACCAGGATTTTGCCTGCGGGCATCTTCCCATCCAGCTCGTCCCAGAGCCTCTTCTCGGAGATGGTGACGTCCCCGAACTCCCTCTCGGCCAGCTCATATCCCCACTTGGCGAAGGAGCCCTCGGTGAACTTCATGATGTTGCCCTTGTGCACCAGGGTCACGGAGGGCAGGCCCTGGTCCACGGCCCACTGAAGCGCCGCCCGAACGATGCGCTCTGTGCCGAAGATGGAGATGGGCTTGATCCCGATCCCCGAGTCGAGCCGGATCTGCCGCCCGGTCTTCTCCTTGATCAGGTCGATCACGGCCAAGGCCGTCTCGCTTCCCTGCTCGAAGTCGTGGCCGGCGTAGACATCTTCCGTGTTCTCCCGGAAGATGATGAAGTCCACCTTGTCGGCGTACTTGTTCGGCGAAGGCACGCCGTCGAAGTACCGAACCGGCCTCACGCATGCGAAGAGGTCCAGGTGCTGGCGGAAGCGGACGTTGATGGAGCGGAAGCGCTCCGTGACGCCGTCGTCCTTGCCGCACTTGTCACACGTTCCCTCATGATACTGCTGGTGGGCACAGTGCAGGCAGACGTGGGTCTCCTCGCCGATGGGCGTTGTGAAGGGTCCCTTGATGGCGACCCGCAGGTACTTGATGGCCTCCACCGTCTCGTCCGGAAACTCACTCCCGTAGTGGTGAAGCCCCTCCAGGCCGGCGTAGAGGGGGCACCATGCGATTTTGCGCTGCCCCCCGTAGGCCTTCTCCACCGACGCATCCACCACTTTCTTCATGGCAGGGGTAATGTCGAGGCCGATGCCGTCTCCCCGGAGCACCCCTATGATTGGGTTGTCTCCGATGACCAACTCGCCGTCACTATATCCGATCAGATCGCCTTCGGGGATCTGGACTTCCTTGAATTCCATCATGTCCTTCCTTATGCAGAGTCCGAGGGCTCGACCCGTCGTCGCGTGGGGCGTTGAGCGTAACGAAGGGCGCACGCGCCACATCGAGTGGGGCCAAGATAAGGTGTGGCAGGCCCGGGGCCAGGGGCATCGGGTCCCCACCCCGACAGGGGCAACCGGAGGGCTACTCCGTCTCCGTCCCCGGATCGTTCATGGCCGCCGTGTCACCCATCTCGCCCACGCCAGACATCTCGGAGGTGAAGGGATGGGGCTCCGAGGAGGGAGAGCACCCGGGCCAAGACTCGTGCTCGTGGGCGATGAGCCACCTGCCGTCCTCTTCCCGCACCAATACCTCCGTCCAGAAGAGGGCCTCTGCTTCGGTCGAGCTCCCGCGGAGGGCCACTACTGCCACCGTGGGGCTCAGGACCTGGGTGCGTACTATCTCCTGCTGAAAAGTCACGTCCTCGCTTGCGCTGAAGTAGATTCCGACACGGCCCGAGAAGGTATCCCAGCCCAACACGAAGTCCGTACACCCCAGATACAGGAAGTCGTCGCTATTCCTGAAGAACCCCACCACTCGCTCCGAGTCGTGGGCATTCATTGCTTCTGTCAGCTGGCCAAGGGTCTCCTCCACCTCGAGAGCGAGGGAATCTCGCTCCGTCTGTGTGAGGGGTGCCGACCCGGCATCGCATGCCAGGGGCGATAGGGCCAGAATGGCAGCAAGTCGAATACTATAGCGCATCGGATTTCCCTAACTTCAGAAAATGAAACGGATTTGGACCGCCGCCCACCGGGACAATCCACGCGGGCGGATCTTCCAAGGTCAAGTCGATCTCCCAGGGAGATCCAGATCAACGTCGGGACGAAAAATGACACGATACGAGTCATCTGAGAACCCCTCATGATTCACGTCCCTCGTCAACTCTGGACAATGCAGGGGAGCCGACCGAAACCGGTTGATTGTAGGCGTTGAAGCCGCCGACAATAGGAAAGCGAACACCCACCCCGGAAGTAACCGGGGCGGGTGCCCGCCTTACCCATTCCTGATTTTCCAGCCTACTCCTGCGATGGCATAGACCGGCGAGACCGGCCTAAGCCGAATCCAATCAGAAAGTCTTCATCTCAGCGATTGAAGCCGTGAGGATCCCCGAGACGTAGGCCGGGTTGTGGACGCCCATGCTGCCATCCGAATAGAACATCTGCCAGTTCGTGAATCCCTGTACGACCTCCCAGGGGTGGGAGCCCGTGGTGATATGGGAGCTCGGGGCTGCCTCCAGGACGCCGATCCGCCTCAACTCAACGGCCAACTCGTCCATGAGCAGCCCGATCGCGGTCTGCACACCAGCGTAGTCGAAGTTGGTTATCGTGAGGTGGCAGGTCTTACACCCTGCGATGTTGTTAACATCACTGCCGTGATACTCATACGACATCTTCCAGGTGTGGCCGCCGGCCGCGGCGCCGTAGGCCTCCGCCATATGACAGGTCTTGCACACGTTCGGATTCGACGCCGGGTTCCCGTGCGTGTTGGGGCCTCCCGTTACGGCGCCGCTGAAGTCGGTAGCGCCCACACCCGCCAGAGTCTGGCCCTGAGTTCCGTAGTGCCAGCTCCAATACGACGAGTCGATCGTGATGGAGTCGCCCGCAGCGTTCATACCGGAGAGATCGAGGGGCCGCGCCTGGTGGCACTGGGTGCAGAGGTTACCGACGATCCCGAAGTCAACGGGCCCATGAGTCGGGTTCATGACCATGTCGTTCGCACCACTGACCGTCAGGGCGTAGTCGGCGGCAGTATACGTCTCGTGGATCTGGTGACACGTCCGGCAGTTGATGGGTGCCGGATCAACGACGGCCGCGGCCGCCTCCTGCTCACCGGTGGCAATCCTGTCCAGGAAGCCCTGGTGGGTGTGGCACGCTGCACAATCGGCGTCGTTCCGCTCGAAAGTCCCGCCGGTGCGGTGTTTGGACGCCTGGTACTGCACCTGCTTGGCGAACAAAGTCACATTGTCCGCGTGGCATTGGGTACAGTTCTCGTTCACGTCTTGGCCTGCCGGCCCAACCGGTCCCGCCGGTCCCGTGGCACCAGTAGCCCCCGTGCCACCGGTCACACCCGTCGTGCCCGCCGGACCCTGAGGGCCCTCGCAGGCAGTCACCAGTGGCAGCAGGAATACTGCCGCAGCCAACAGTACGGTATTCCTCCTCATCATCGACTTCCTCCAAAGTTAGGTGATATGAATCACTGTATTGGGCCAAAAAGCCTCACAGAACAACTCTCCTGATTGGGCAAAGTGTCCGATCGTGATGCTTGCACAACTCAATTAATACTTCGAACAGATTGCCTTGCGCGGAATCATATACTCCTCTGTACAGTTACGCTAGGGGTGACTCCGTACTTTTACGGAGGTCCTTCAATGCAAGATGCGGGCCATGATCTCAATGGGAGAAAAACGGTCTCCGAGAGGCGGTTCGGGCTCCACCTCTTCACCCCAGGGGGGGACCTTGTTTAGCTTCTTCGGGTTTCATTTCTTGTCCACATCAGCCCCGAGTGACGGTATACGGTATGAGGAGGGTCCTACTACTTCTTCTGTTGATCCTGCCCCTGGCCGGGTGGCCCCTGGAGGGCGCCGCTCAGGACGATCTCACGATCCGTGTCATCGCTCGATCCGGGCTCCTGAATCCCGACGTGTACTTCTACGAGCAGTTCGCCAACTTCGCCGACGACGAGCCGGTGGAGTGGACCAACGGCACTCTGGGTAGGGCTCTTGTGGCAGGCGTGGGCGTAGAGGTGGGCTGGGAGGGTCGGGGCATCTTTCTCCGCGGAGAGATTACCCGCTCCTTCAGCGGCTGGCTCTTTGCCGCACACGGGATCGTGATGCCGAGGGTCTACTACGATCCACCGGAGATTGTCTACAACTGGCTGGACGTCCCCGCGACCCTGACCTTCGCCAATCTCCAGCTGGTGCTCCCGACCCAATTCGAGCTGTGGGGGATCCGACCCTACGTGCTGGCCGGAGGCGGCGGGAAGTGGTACCACTTCGGAGCCCCTACCACACCCAACACGGTGGAGGCCATCCTCCCCTCCGACGGCTTCACGGTGGCTCTCGATCTGGGCGCGGGCGTCTCCACCACTGTGTTTGGCCTCACTTTCGACATCCGGCTTCAGGACAGCATCAATCGTTACTGGGGAAAGACACAACACGATCTGATCTTCTCAGGAGGGCTCGCCTGGCAGCTCCGCTGATGCGCTCACAGGCATCCCAGACGCCACCTCTCTATGTCGAACCCGGCTGAGCCCCCTCCCCATCCCCGGTAGGCGGTGGCCGCACTGCCCGAGTTCACGGTCGAATGGGCGCGGGGAGTGCTGGCGGATCTGGGGGATCTGTGAGAGCCTCGACAGGTAGCGAAATCGGTGCGCAGGACCAATATTGGTGCACTTGGATATTTGCATCCAGTAAGCAACCATCCGCGAGAGCGGGGGTCGCCGGGGGGATGTGAGTTTCGATTCGGAGTTAGAGAAGTCTGAGCCCAGCTCACCTGCATTGGGAGTGACATTGGGAGCCTGCACATGAAGAAGGGATGGCGGAACA
>SDBT01013731.1_pt1 | contig 12953 bp, 7 predicted proteins | sample 2277101 | NCBI WGS metagenome assembly SDBT01 (sample SAMN10404973, study PRJNA504765) | marine sediment metagenome | isolation source: marine sediment core GS10_PC15, 103 cmbsf | place: Arctic Ocean: Southern Knipovich Ridge | collected 2010 | reverse complement strand
AAAATACAAAGCGTAAACGCAATCAGGGCGTATGTCGAGCGCACACCCGAGGCAAAGAGAACCACGGTCCCGATCAGAGGCAGAATGGCTGGTACAATGAGTCTTTTCAAGAACTTCTGTACCGAGGTCTTCCGCCAGGCTATTAAGGGGCAGAGGCCGGTTAACAGCAGAAGAGTCAGAGCTATGGGTGTAATAACCGCGTTGAAAAAAGGCGGGCCCACCGTTATTTTAACACCCCGTACCGCTTCTGAGATTATGGGAAACAACGTGCCCCACAAAACAGTGAAGGCTATACCCACTATAAGCAGGTTGTTGTATAAAAAACTGCTCTCCCGCGAAAGGAGCGAATCAAGACTGTTTCGGCTTTTTAGCTGAGGCAGACGGGTGATCAGCAGAATCATGGACAGGACAAACACGACCCCCAGAAACGCCAGAAAGACATAGCCCAGTGAGGACTGGCCGAACGAGTGAACCGAAGCGATTATTCCACTTCGCGTGATAAAGGTACCGAAAATTGTCAACAGGAAAATGGATATTATCAAGACCATGTTCCAGACTTTGAGCATCCCCCGTTTTTCCTGGATCATGACCGAGTGCAGGTAAGCGGTTCCCAACAGCCAAGGCATGAAAGAGGCGTTCTCTACGGGGTCCCAGGCCCAATAACCGCCCCAACCCAGTTCCACGTAAGCCCACTGAGCGCCCAGCAAATTACCGGCGGTCAGGAAAAACCACGCCACCATGGTCCAGTTCCTGGTGGTCCTTATCCAGACGTCACTCAACTGGCCCGTTATCAAAGCGGCCAGGGCAAAGGCGAAGGGTACCGCAAATCCCACATAACCCAAAAACAGGGTCGGTGGGTGGAAGATCATGCCCGGATTCTGGAGCATGGGATTCAGGCCCATCCCGTCGGCCGGAACCGGGCTGAGGGTCTTGAATGGATTGGTCACCAGTACCATCAGAAGGACGAAGAAGAAAGTCAGCGCCATCATGATCGACATTACATAGGGCTTGAGCACGTGGTTCTTGTTCCGGTTTTGATAGATAACCAGGGCCGTGAAAAACGAAAGCAGCCAGGCCCAGAAAAGCAGCGAACCGTCCTGGCCGGCGTAGAAACCGGTTATAGTATAAACTAGTGGCAAACTCCGGTTGGTGTACCGGGCAATGTATTCAATACTGAAATCATTCGTGATCAGACCATAAAGCAGGGCCGCCGAAGCCAAAGTCAGGAAACCGAAAACGGTCAGGCTGGCGTGAGTTGCGCTCGCCAGCATGTCCTCCCTGTTAGTTTTCGCCCCGACAAAAGCGGCCAGACTACTGTAGGCTGAGATAAAAAAAGCTATTAATAATGAATAATATCCAATCTCAGTCATATTTCCTCTTCAAGTTTTTGTGGCCAGCGCAGTTTAAAGACTATACTCATCCTGCCTATTGTACTAATTACCAGAATTACCATATAAATGACACGGATAACTCAAGGTGATAAAACGCTGGGCCGGACGTGTTACAAGATAATGCAATTCACTGATGTTTTAACGGCTTTGCTTCAATCACAATGTTCGTGGAAAAACTGAATGAAAATCCGTTTAACCTTGTCAGAATGACGTCGGCCGGTTTTGGTAGTCTTTTAAGCGTAATCCTTTGTTTTTTTACCTAGAGAGGCTGTCCGGACCGGAGGTAAATTTTTAGCGACTTAAAAGAAGATCGGGTAGTATGCCCATCACCTTACTTAAGTCAAAAAAACGATGCCCGAACTTCCTCTCACTATTTTTTCCGCTCCCGGGTCTCGAAACCCAATACTTCCAGATAGTATACTATGGGGTGGTATTATTCAATAAAAAAGTTAAGAATCCGAGATAAAAATCGAGATAAAATTCATCAACAATTGAACATAGTTATCTACGTTTGAGCCTGGCTTAATTAAATTCTTTTCCGACCTGAAACGTCTCTATTCTTCCATCTTGAAAACACTCGAATGAACTCCTATTAAATTATAAATACTCCTCTTCATCTTAACCGTCCGTCAACTATCCTGCAAAAACAAAACTTTAAAACACGTATTCAGCCCATATAAAGCTTTAAAAATATATTGGCTACAACGAGAACCAATAAAGCCGGGATGACCATTGCCCGGACTGCCCGGGTCCTGCTTGATTCAAGAGCAGTCAAACCGTAAAAGGCCCTGGTCATGCCGAAGTACAGCCCGACCAAGACCAGAGTACCCTGGATGTAGGGGATCGCTTCGGGAAGAAAGGGTTTGAATGGGTAACCGGCTGTATTCAGGAGGTCCCAGCCCAGGCCCATGGGATCGGAAAGTACAGACAATATGTAGCCGTAATTAATCATTACCAAAGGCAGACTAAAGGCGATCCATACGAAAATACCCATGGGTATAAAGATGTAGGCCAGGCTGAATGCCAGGGACCTGAAATCCAGGGCAGTATTCGAGATCTTCTTGGCCGCCTTGACGGAAAGGGCGAAAATACCAGGAAAGACGGCCAGGGTGAGGCTGAAAACCACGGCCACGTAACCAGCGAAAGGAAACCACTGCCGACTCTCACTCACGTTGGCCGCCTGCTTGATCTCTAACCAGGGCCCGAGCATGGTAACGGTAAAAATAAGGGCCACCATCAGCATGATCAGGACGTTATAAGTTTCATCCCAACCCCGGAGATTCCGGTCCGAACCAAAGGGCCGGAGAAAAAAACCCACGTTATCTTTCGGACAACTCTTGACGCATTCGGTACACAACCCGCAGTAGTTATTTCGATCCATGCTGCCGAGATACTGGCCCCAGGGACAGGCCCAACCGCCTTCTCCACCCACCAGGCAGCACTTCTCCTTGTGTGTCCGGCAAACTTCCGGATCCACCGCTCTGAGTTCGGTACAGGCGGCCATGGAGTAGGTGCTCAAAAAGCCGCCCACCGGGCAAAGGAAGCGGCAAAAGGCCCGCCCGCGAAAAATCAGTGAGAGTATCAACGAGGCCGCCAGGATGATTAGAAACAAAATGGCCGTGGCCACCGGTCTGGTAATAAGGATGATACCGAAAGATATCATGATTAAAAATAACGCGTTCTGGAGCCAGATGTGGTTAAATCCTCGGGACCAGTCTTTATTCAAGCCCAGGTACCGGTGGCGGATACCCTTGAGAGGTTTATCGAGCACACGCACCGCGCTCAGGGTCTTTCTGGCTAGCCACTCACCGGGGGCCGGCAGCGGACAAACAAGGCACCATATCCTTCCGCCCAAGGGTAGAAGGACCGCTTTGAGCAGGGTCCACCAAAGTATCCAGACGAAAATGATGGCAATATTCCTGTTGCCGACCGGACTGCCCCAAAGCGCGCTTATCACGAAGAGATAAAAAATCAGCAGGCCGGGTAGAATGGCCAGGAAATGAAAACTCCTCTTCTTCACCGCCCATTCGAGTAAAGGTATGGTTTTGAAAAGGTTGACCCTGAACCGGTTTCCCCCGCCATTCATTTCAACAGCGCTAAACCACACCAGCAGGCTTAAGACCAGCCAGAGGGACAAGGTGAAGTAAAAATGGTAGGGAGTATTGGGCCGGACTATCAATTCTCCGGTCATAAATGGATGCAGGTTACCGCAGGTTTGTGTACAGCGAAAAGTGAACTTGCCCGACTTTTCGGCCGTAAACTCGATTCGGCGCACCTTATCCCAATCCGTGTGCGCTTGGCCCTCGTCGTCCAGCCAGACGTATTTCAGGTAGGCTAATCCTTCCTGCTTGATAATCGCCTCGACATCGTGGCCGTCCAGCAGGAATCCGTGGGTCACGTCAAGGGAGGTGGGCTTCAATATTATGGTATCACCCCGGTTAACGATAATTCGGGCCGGAGAGTAGCCGTATTTTTTGGCCTCAAACTCGATGACACGGCTCTGCGGCTTATGGGGAATCTGGCGGAGGGAAATCGGCAGAAGCAGGGCCGCGGCCAGACCCAGTGTAATGGCCAGGACGGCTTTCCTTTTTGATGGATGAAGGGGTCGAGACATTATTCGGGGTAGCTGGCCTGCTTTTCTGAGACGCGTGATGGAAGGTTGATTTTCAGAGAGATTATCCGGAATCCGAGGCAATCCTATTTATAGAGTACTCCGGCCGATCCTCTCTTTAGTTTGAATTGAATTGAGACGCCTTTGTTTCCAGGGACGGCAACCTGCTGCCTGGCGGTTCTCAATTTTTCGTGCCATGTTTTTACCTGGTAGCTTCCCACTGGTAAATCTGGAATTGCAAACCGCCCTTCCTTATCCGTTACGGCAAAATAAGGGTTTTTAAGCACCAGGATGAAGGCGCTCATCTCCTGATGCACGTCGCAGCGGATTTCAACCACGCCGGGGTTGTCGAACGTTACCGTTTTGGACTGGCCGGTCCCATAACTGCCCAGGTCAAATTTTTTGGCCCGGGAGAGAGAAAAGACGTTGTGGGATACTTCGTCATTATTAGGGAACTTCACTTTCGAACCGACGGTAAGGGGAAGTATGTGCGGGATGAAAGTAAGCTGTCTTTGATCCAAGACATATTCTGTTTCAGATACGGCTGAAGCGGAGACAGGCGCTTTAACCACGTAAACCAGAATACCCTCCGCCGAACGAAGGCCCTGGGGTGTTACTCTTCCGGTTATACCGGCCGCTTGAGACGGTGCGGCTAAAGCCCATATCAGTATAAAAGCCACTCCCAGGAATATACCTGTACGTCTAAGATTATTTGTATGTCCGTGGATTACCATGATTTACTCACCATAGGAATGTCATCAACCTTCCATTTTTTTTGTTTGGCCAGGGACTTGTTCACCGGCCGGTAGATGAGCCTGGCCTCGGCCGAGGGCTCGTCATCCGGGTCCCGCATTTCGAATACAAATTCGATGGTTCTGGTATTTTTAGGCCGAATACGCGTATCCATGGCAATTGACGCGGCCCGCCAAAAAGGAACGTTCAGATTGCCGTCTTTATCGGCCAGCACCTTGGCGAACACGGCCCCGGGCAGGCCCGCGTAACCACCGTCATCCGGTTTTCCAGCACCGGTCCAATCCGGCAGGCGCCCGCCCCGGACCAGCTTTAACGGCTTCTCGTCAGAATCACGGGCCTCGACCAGGAGCATGACACTGCGCATGGGCTCTCCAGTGGGTACCCAGTGGCCTCCGTTGGTGTTGGAAATGTGGACTTTAATCGTCAGAAGGCCATCCTCGACCCGGCCTTCGAGTTCCATGGCCAGGGCGTTGGCCAGTTGAGCCTTGGTGCCACCCTCGAAATGGTGGGGCCTGATATTTTCCGGGTCCCGAAATGTGGCCCACATATTACGGGCCATTCCTTCCACAACATAGTTATCGTAGGGCAATAGTTTCTTGGTCCAGCTCATGTGGCACTTCTGGCAATTCTTTTCTTTATTGGGATCCCCCTGGGGCAGACCCTCCTGCCATACCTTCCACTCCTGATACGTAGTTTGAATGGGGAGCATGGTATTGTCCTTCAGACCGAAACCGGACCATTCCTCATCCGTATATATCTTTTCGCGGTCCCACACTTTCCCTTTAGCCAAGGCCTCGCGATGGCTGTGGCATAAAGAACAGAAACGGCCGGATTCAAACACAGGATTGTATGAAGCGGCCATGGGAGGTACGACCACGTCGTCATAAGGGCCGAAGACGAGTATGGCCTCGCCCGAGACTGGTTTCTGCCTTTCCAATATGGCCGCCGTACCGCTGGGTGTGGACGGATCGTCGATCACCTTCCTGACCTTATGGCAGTACTCGCAGCTTATGCCGTCCCATTCCGTGAGCGTTGAGGACAGGATATCTTTTAAATCAAGGGACCGCCCGGGGTCGGCGGCGGCCGAGGGTGCGTGGCAGGTAGCGCAGTTTCCGGCGCTGCCGGGATTATCCAGCCGGTACCCGGGGCCTCGACGGGAATGGCCGTAGGCGTCCGTACCATAGTACATATTCAGCAGTTTGGGATTCGACGTGGAGTGAGCCATCTTTGAATCATTCCAGGTCTCGGACAGCTTTGTATGGCAGGTATAGCAAACGCGGGGTGAATTGAATTTATAATCGGACTGGTCATTTAAATAAATTGGATTTAAAAAGATATCACCGGCCCGCCCGTTCCGTTCTACGGTTGCTCCGTTATTAAAAAAGCCCTCTTTACCCGCCGTGACCATCAAGGGCCTGATACTCTGAGGGGCGGCCGTTTTCAGCCTGTATCTGCCGTCTTTATCGGTCAGTGTGAATTCATCCTCCCCCGGTATTCTTACCCGTACCCCCGCCTCAGGGCCATAGGGGGAGACCACCCGGCCGGTAATAATCCTTTCAGCTTTTCCGATTCCGCTTTTATTAATCGAATCTGATGCTGATTGGGCCAAGCCGGTAAAGGCTAGCAGGAAGACAAGAATGCTTGGCAGGCCCACTTTCTTTTTTCTCTTTATCATTAATATCTCCAGATATATCGGTAGAGACGCGGCCGGAAATCGTCTGAGGGTCCGGCCCGCTCGCACAGAATCTTTCCTATTTTGGGGGATTGTAAAAGCCGGAACTGGAATCAAGCCTTTACTATCAGCGTGCCCTGCATGTTCTCGTGGTTCTTACCGCATATTATGTTGCAGGAAAAAGTGAAGGTTCCGACTTTATCGGCGGTAAATGACGCCGTAACAACTTTCCCGGGGCGGACTCCATCCTCGATGAAGATGCCGAAATCTTTCAAGGTGAATCCATGAATAACGTCACTGCTGCCCAGTCTGATCGTTACCTTGTCGCCGCGGGCAACTTCCAGGACGACCTTTTGGGGGGACTTATTTTCATTCCAAAGAGTGAGGATATCGTATCCCTTAACCCGCCCGGGTAACCAGCCCAGTTTCGAATGCGCGGTAAGTGTAAAAGTCTTCGAGGAGGCCGGATTGATCTTTGGCCAATGGTGCTGGTCATAAGAGAACAGTACTAAAGGCAGACCCGCCATTACGGCTATCAGCAGTATCAGGAAAAAGATGTCCCGGTTTCTATCGCGTTTCGACATATCGTTTATGGCACAGGCTCTTGATTAAAAAACCGGCTCAAAAGAAAGAACCGGTAAAAGTCCCGGTATGGTAGGACTTAATTGACCGACCTAATCAGACCCGTGGTTTTGTCCACGGCCAACTGTTCTACTTTTTTGTCGTTATTGAGAACCTGGAATCTGTAATAACGGCCCGCGTCTCGCCCATCACGGGCTGAAAGGTTTGTATTCAATCTGGTCAGGTGCTGTTTTATGATCTCGTTGGCCTGGACCAGCGTTAAGAGTCTCCTCTTGCCGTCAGACAAAGACTGAGTGTTTTTCTGGGGCGTAAAACCATCGCCTCCGGCCTTGCCCCAACCAGAACCGTCCGCGCCGCAGGCAAGGGCCTCAGTAGACGCTACAAGGTAGAATAAACTTATGAAGAAAAACGCTAAAAGGACTACACCTAGCCCTTTGGAAGCAGTCTGCCTTTTGATCATGTCACACCTTCCTTTGATAATTTTTCATAAAATACGCTCATTGACCAGGAGCCAATCAAAATGTTTAACAGCAAGAAATATGCCTTTTTTCACAACACAGCCCATAACTATTTAATATACCTTACTTATTAATAAAAACAAGGCGGTCAGTTTCAAGGCCGTCAAATTGAAATCCGTTCATACTGACAATTTTTTTAACAGTTTTCCATTTATAGTTAAAATATTTAACACACGAATCCGACAGCAAAAGGCCGGACACGCTTAAATATACTACAATGTGGTAAAGTGGTCAACGCGGATCGGCGCTAAAAAATCAACGATTAGATAATTTTTCGCGCTTATAATATCGAGAACGCGGGACTTGAAACAAGCCCCGGAACCTGTCCCTGCCCATGAGGATAAAAATCACCATGGCCGCGCTGAATCACCTGACTACGGCAAATCCTTCTCGAGTCCATTGGACGATACCGCCCAAGACGTTGTAAACCTTTGTAAATCCAAGCTGTTTCATTATTTCCAAGGTTTTTCCGCTCCGGTTCCCCGAACGGCAATACACGATGTAGGCCGCGTCTTTGTCCAGACCGGCCAGCCCCTGCTGAAAATATCGGGAGTAATAATTATAGTTTATCGCGCCCTCGAGACGGCCGTCGTTAAATTCCTGTGGGGTTCGGACATCAAGAATCACAAAAGCAGGTTCAGCATTCTTATTTTTAATCAGATCAGCCGCGGCTGCAGGGGTGATGTTTTTAAATACCGGTCCCTGGGTAGCCTGGGCCATGGACCCTGGATTGGCTACGTCGAATTTATTGACAGCTACTATACTAAGGATTACAGCGCCAGCCAGGAGCAGAATCACAAAGGATAAATTTATTATTTTATCTTTAGATATTGTCACCGTAATTTCCTCCTCGGTGTGTAGAGCGTTTGTCATATTAATGTTACATTTCAGGCCATTAATAACATAATTACTCTGTCAATCAATCGTCCTCATGGGCTGAGACAAACGCCAAAACATCATGTAATTGCCATTAGTTACATTTTTCCTGTATTGGTTGAAGGCATAATTGCTCCATTCGCTGGAAACGGAACATGTTTTTGGCAATTACTATATTTTCAACCCGGATTGAACAGAGCTGAAAAAATGCGCCAGCTATTAAATTTTATACTATCTCTATTTAAAATTCATCCCCTCTCGGCACGGACCCGGACTTCAGGAGGCGGCCATACAGGAAAATTCTGGCGGGACTAGGAAAAAAGTATTAATATTCGCCTGAAATTCATACTTTCTACCGATTGATTTTTATGCCGAATGATGATCAAATTGTGACGTAATACGGGTTTGCAGTGTAAAGATGATCCCTTTCACGAAATATTTGCGCGGATGCCGTCTTTGGCTTTCACGCAGTATAAATATTTCCTCCTCGGCCCCGGTTTGGCCGGCTTGGTGGGCTTAACGGAGGGAAGACAGAGGGAAGTATTAATATCCTCCCTCACCCCCCAAAGGCAGAACCGTTGGTGGTTCTGCCTTTTTATTTTTTTTCGTTTTTTACCTTGAGCCAATTACGCTTATATAACCGGTTGAAATTGAGAGTGATCGAAGAGTGGTACAATTATTTTTACTCCAGATTTTCATAAAAAAAGTGTATATTTATGAAGAAGTTGTATCGTATAAATTTTTCTCAAAAAAGGTAAGCGGCCGTTGAGGAGAGAGGAACCGAAGCCAGATTATTAAAATCGCGCTACGGTGCGAATCGCCTCAAATTAAACTCATTTGACCGTCATACTACTTTGTGGTATGAAGCTCTCCGCAGCAGGCTGAGGGAGTATCAATGGTCAAAGAACTTCAACTTCGCTTACCACCTCATACCGTATTAAATTAAGGAATTATAGCAAAAATGTCTATCACTTCAAAGACTTCTTCTAATCAGCTAAGACTAGGTGAGGGTTCCAGAATCGCTGTAATCGGAAGCGGTCCCGCCGGTAGTTTTTTCAGTTATTTCCTGCTGGGGCTGGTCGACCGGCTGGGTTACAACGTGGAACTGGATATATACGAACGGCAGGATTTTACCAAACTCGGGCCCGTGGGATGCAATCACTGCGGCGGGATTATTTCCGAGTCGCTTACGCAGATACTGGCCGCTGAGGGGATTAACCTGCCCTCGAATGTGATTCAAAGAGGCTTGGACTCATATGTTCTTCATACCGACGAAGGCAGCGTAAGAATCGAAACACCTCTTCAGGAAAAGAGGATAGCCGCTCTGCATCGCGGCGCCGGGCCGCTGGGCGCAAAGGATGTAGATTGGAGGAGCTTCGACGGCCTGCTGCAGGAGATAACACGGGAGAAAGGGGCCAATGTCATTCACCGGCAGGTGACGGCCATCGAGCCCGTGAATGGCGCTTACCGGCTAACGACAAAAAAGGGCGGCCCAAAAGACTATGACCTGATAGTCGGCGCGGTGGGCGTTAATTCCACGGGATTGAAACTTTTCGAGGATCTGGAATTCGATTTTGAGGCTCCTGGAACCACTAAAACGTATATCACTGAATTTCACTTGGGCCGTGAGCTCATCAACAAATCTTTCGGCGGATCCATGCATGTCTTTCTGCTAAACCACCCCAATGTGGAATTCGCGGCCTTAATTCCCAAGGTTGATTATGTCACCCTGGCCCTGATTGGAAAAGACATCGATAAGGGACTGATTAGTTCATTTCTTGAATCACCCCGGGTAAAAGAATGCTTTCCTCAGGGGTGGAATCTGGATGAAAAGAGTCTGTGTCAATGTCATCCTAAAATGAATATCAAAAAGGCCAGTAATCCCTATGCCGACCGTTTGGTTTTAATCGGCGATTGCGCGGTGACCAAGCTTTATAAAAACGGTATCGGCGCCGCTTATTATTCAGCCAAAGCCGCGGCTTCCACCGCGGTCTTATATGGCGTTTCCGAACAGGATTTCAGGAAGCATTACTGGCCGGCCTGCCAATCCATCACCTATGATAACGCACTGGGCCGCATAATTTTTAAGGCCACACGGTTCATACAGAAGGGTACGTTAGTCAAGAGAGGAATGATGAGGATGGCCCTTAAAGAGCAGAGTCTCGCCGGCCGCAAAAGACAGATGAGCATGGTTTTGTGGGACACCTTTACTGGAAGCGCGCCTTATAAGAGCATCATTTTACGCGGCATGAAACCCCTGTTCATCTTCAATCTGGCCAAAGAGACCTTGGCGGGCCTGTTCTCCAAAAAGGCCTTAAACGAGTTGGATCGACCGGAAATAAAAGACTTCTCTGACCTGGGTAAAATATATGAAGATGGCGAGATCATCATAAATCAGGCTGAGGAAGCGGACTGTCTATATGTAATTCAATCGGGCCTGGTGGAAGTTATCCAGCTTAAAGATGGTAAGAATGTGTGGCTGACTGATTTAAAAGAGGGAGATTTTTTTGGTGAGATGGCCCTGTTTGAAAAGGAGATGCGGTCCAGTACGGTAAAGGCCAAGGGCCGGGCCCGCGTTTTAACCGTTGATAAAACGACCCTTTTCAGGCGCATTCAGGAAGACCCATCACTTGCCTTCCGGATTATCGAGCACATGTCGGCCCGGCTGCGCGAAATAAGCCTGCAGATAAGCCGGATCAAGGCCGCTGATAGAAGAAATTGGAACAATCGGCCCGAAGACGGCGAGTTTTAACGTAATAATCCTGAGTAAGTAAATCCCGCCAAAGTGGATTATTTTTTCTTGGATCAATTTCATCTTCCAGACGCGTTTCCAATTCTTTAAAGTCTTTTCCCCCTCAGGCGATACTATTCGACCTCAAAAACCTTAATTTTGTTCTACCCGGAACAGAATCGAGCCTTCATCTTCGCTTCACAAACACACAAATAAAAACCGATTATGAAAATCACCATGCAACGCAAATGACTCACCCTTGACAATGCTTTATTTTCATATATGTTTTAGAATGTAGTTAGTTATTCCAATTATTATAACTTAGACAATCTAAAGCGAGTCACCCAAAAACCATTTTGGTTTATGATCAATTTTAATCAAATAAGGAGAGAGAAATGCGTTTAAGGAGAAGTTTCGTTTTTATGTGTATAGCCGGGATGTTGACCCTGCTGGTTTGGGCCGGCTTTTTTGGAGTTACCAGCAACGCGAATGCTGCCAATGAAAAGCCAGTCTGGAAATGGACCAAGCAGAATCCCAAACCTGAATGGTGGAATTTAGGAAACAGGGGCAGACCGGTACGGGGGGGGATTTACCGTTCAGCCTCAGCCCGGTATGTCGGGCTGATGAACCCGAATCACTGGCCGGTGCGCGATTGGGGGGCCATAACACAGATATACGATGGAATCGCCTACATTGACATGTCTCAAAACCCCGCGGGCCTCTGGCTGGCCGAATCCCTTGAATACACGGATAGTCTTACCGCTATCATGAAACTCAGACCCGGAATTACATTTCACGACGGGACACCCTTTAATGCTGAAGCGGTGAAATTCACTATCGAGTATATGAAAGACAAAAAGAACGGAGCCTGGACCAGGAACTGGGTCGAGCCCGTTAAGTCACTCGAGGTCATGGACGAACTGACACTTAAATGGAACTTTAAAAAGACGTGGGCCGGATTCATAGGCATGATGTCCACCACGCCCGGCTACATGATATCGCAAAAGGCCCTGGAAGGAGACATGGCCTTAAGAGAATTAAAGAAGGTTAAGAAAAAGCAGAAAAAAAACAAGGACAAACTAGCGAAACTGGAAAAAGCGGGCAAAGGAACGCCTGATGAAAAAACGGCGAAAAAAATAGCCAAGGCCAGGAAAAAAGTGGCCGAATCCGAGAAACTTATTACAGAACTGTCCGCCAAGGCCAAAGGCGCCAAAGACCTGGATACGAATCCAGTCGGTGCCGGTGCGTTCATGCTGGAAGAGGGCAAGCCCGGTAATTATCTGAAGCTCAAACGGAATCCCAACTGGTGGTTTGGCCAGGCCATGGGAATGGATATGCCGTTTTATGACGGCAAATTGATAACCATTATTCCTGATGAAGCGGTGCGGCTGGCTAACCTGAGGGGTGGTAAAATAGACTACATGGGTCTGTCAGCGACTCAATACATGGACCTGAAAGATGACCCTAATTTCAACATAACCAACACAGAGCGAAACGCTCATACCTCTTTAATATTTAATCAGGCCACGGGTCCTGCCCGGGATATACGGGTTCGTAAAGCCTTGTCTCACGCCATCGACCGGAAGGCCCTGGTAGTGGGCTTATTATATGGGCAGGGTATAGTTGCGAGCAGTGTTTATCATACGGCGCACTGGGCTCACAATCCCAACCTGAAACCAGTATCTTACGATCCGGAACTGTCCAAAAAGCTGCTTAAGGAAGCCGGATACGCGAAGGGATTGACCCTTGAGGGTTATATAGGCACCACTGCCACTGACATAAGCCGAGCCGAAGCTATCAAGGCCATGCTGGCCAAGGT
>SDBT01013730.1_pt1 | contig 12953 bp, 14 predicted proteins | sample 2277101 | NCBI WGS metagenome assembly SDBT01 (sample SAMN10404973, study PRJNA504765) | marine sediment metagenome | isolation source: marine sediment core GS10_PC15, 103 cmbsf | place: Arctic Ocean: Southern Knipovich Ridge | collected 2010 | reverse complement strand
ATATCCGTTTATCGAAGCGGGTCTATTGTAACTCTTCGGTTCGGTAAGCGGTCCGCCGTGCCGATGCAGAGCCAGGTTGACCTGCGTAATTTACGGCAGCACATGCTGGAATACACCATGCTGGCGTTCTGTGGACTGCTCTATAAGCCGGAGCCGGAGCGGTTGCTTGTGTTAGGTCTGGGGGGCGGAGTTATCCCGCGAGAGATGCGCCATTACTTTGCGGCGCTTGAGATTGATGTGGCCGAAATTGACCCTGAGATTCGGCCGATAGCAACCCAGTTTTTTAAATTCCGCGAGGACGATAAGCTGAAAGTGCATATTGACGACGGCCGGATGTTTGTTAAGAAGCAGCTGGGGCGCAGTCCCGCGGTGAAGTACGATATCGTTATCTTAGATGCGTTCAACGGCGACTATATCCCATTCCACCTGACGACGAAGGAATTCCTTGAGGAGCTAAAAGGCCTGCTCGCTGCCGACGGCGTGGTCGTTGCAAATGTGTTTTACGACAACCGCCTTTTTGATGCCCAGCTTAAAACCTTTTTATCTGTCTTCGGGCGGTGCCAGGTGTTTCTTGGCGGCTATTCCGCTAATGCCATGCTGGTAGCACCCGGGCCGACGGGCCCGACTCTTACCGTCAGAGAAGCTGTTGGTCGGGCACAGATGCTGCAGAAAAAGCACACCTTAGCCTTCAATTTACCGACGGTCGCCAGGCGGCTGCGACCCGAAACACGTCCGAACCGTCGCGCAAAAGTGCTCACTGACGATCGAGCACCAGTGAACTGGCTGCGCTCGCAAAAGAGAAGGCCTTCGGATTGATTCGGTGCCTGCGCAGGGACAAGCGTATTTAATTTACGATTGACGATTGTGACAAAATACCGCCCTACCGTTTGGATTCGGTATCGAACCGTTCTGAGACGGCATTTTTGATTTCATCGGTTGTGAGGGTGCGGTTCTGATTTGAGCAATTAATCCAGATACCTTTTGGTTTGGAGCGATAGAGGTGATAGGCCAGGAGCGATAAATGTTCTTTCAATTGTTTCGAATCGGTGCAATCGGCTGGGGCTGCTAATTGAGCTAAGAATGATTTATGAAACTCGCCGAGATTTTCGAGTGCAAAATCGGGTAATTTGGTGATGCGCCCAGCCTTAATCAAAAATGCAGCGTATGTCTGGATTTTCTTTCTTTTTCCCTCAGAAGCGATTTTTGCCGAGCGGTCGATGTGTAAGATGGCAAGGTCGGCTAATTTGCCGGTCCATTGATAGTCCGAACGTCGGAGCAACTTGAGGCGGTCTAATCGCTTCTTGACTAATTGGGCCTGTTCGAAGGCCCTTTGCCCGGCCAATTCCTGCATTTGGTCCTTCAGCTTCGCTGTTTGTTTTTGGGCGTCCCCAGCCGCTGCACATATAGCGTCGGCGATGTATCGCAGATATTCGTCACGGGCCATTTTCCCCACACAAGGGGCGCAGCAGATGGCCATCTGCAGATATGGGCAGCTTGCAAAATTTTGGCCCGCAGCCAAAAGGTCCGGCCTTTTGCACAGGCCGAATGCATCCTGAAGGATTTTTACAAATTCCGCAGCTGCTTTTCGAGATGGAAACGGCCCGAACACATCCTGCCCGCCCAAGACGGAGGGTTTATCGGTGAGCGAAAAGAAGGGCCATTTTGCGGCAGCGTTTATTTTTACATAGCTTTGTCTGGGAAGGGTCAGCTGTTCGCTGTAAGTGTCCCGATAGAGGGCTTTTGCGATTTGGTAATGTTTCAGGGCGCTGCCGAAGTCATTGTAGCATCTGCAACAATAGATTTTTCGGGTTATCAGCGAGATATTTGCGCGTTTCTTAATCACCTGCAAATCTTGAGGAAAGAGCCGATGCGCAGCGGTGCGTCTGATGTTAGCAGCGGTCAATAACTGAATCGGCTTGAGCGTGTTATCGGCGAAAAGAAGTACACCCTTGCAGGCCGGAAGTGGCCTGAGGTCTTCGGCAGTTTGGGCGGCTGGGTCAACCTGTAAACAGTCGTCGAACAGCTCCTCGAGCATCAGCCTGTCAAACTTTCATTCCGTTAATGGTTGTGTCGAAGACCAATTTGCCGTTGACCACACCCTGGATGTTAGAACTGAATTGCCTGCTCCTGACTTTGCAGATGTGGCACAGGAGATATAACCTGTCGCCCGGCACAATGGCGTCACGGAATTTCGCATGGTCTATACCGCTGAATCCGATGAACCCGGAGAGGCCGTAAATCTTTTTCATAAAGAAGCTGGCGAGTTGAGCGGCGGCTTCGACCATCATCACAGCGGGCATAATCGGCCTGCCGGGGATATGGCCGCGAATCCAGAACTCATTTTCTGTTACGTCCTTATAGCCTAAGATCAACAGCTTCGGCCTGTCATGCCAGATAATACCATCCAACTGGGACATCTCGTAAGACTGGGGATTGACCTCGGCAATAGCCGTTCGGTCAAACACTGTCTTTTCCAGGTCGATCTTCGACAGGTCAAACAATAGCGATGGCGCCATCAGAAACCTCGATAATGGGGTTCGCAGGTGTTAACAAACCAACAAAAATAGCGCAAGCTGCCACTTGCACCAGTTCGCAGGCCTGATGTATCCAGTGATACTCCCGGTAGATATCTTTGATCTATTCGGTGGCTCGAATTTCAAGAACGCGACTTCGAACAGACTGAGCGGCCTGCTTGATTTGCTGCATTTGCTTGCGGACTCGCGTCCCGGCGGCCTTATTGCCACCCTCAGCCTTGTTGATGTCGGTTTCGATCTCGGCAATTAATGTTTTTAGGCTTTCATATTCCTGCATTAAAATATACCTCCATAAAAGATAGTTCAAGTCCCAATTAATTTTTGCTCAAAAAGTTTAACAACACCTCACATGGTTGTCAATCAAATGCCGAATTTGACACAATGCCCTCGGGTGGGTCGGTTGAGGGAGCTATGTCTCGAAGAGCCTTTTTGTCAGCTCAGCGATTCTGCGGCCTCTTCTTTGGCACTGGTCGATGACCCTGTTGTCGGGTTTGCCAATCGAGACAGGGCCGTAATGGTCGCCCCGGGGGTCTCCCTGGACGATCATTCCGTGAATTAGCATCATGTTGTTAATGCCTACGATAGTGGTTTCGTTACCGCCGCCGATATTTGCAGAACTGCTGAACGCGGCTCCTATTTTACCATCGAGTTTTCCGTGCTTTTTGACGGAATCGTCGAATAACTGAGCGACGGGTGCTGCCATGCGTCCGTAATATGTTGGCGAGCCGACTACTACGGCGTCTGCTGCGAGCATATCATCCACCTTGGTGTCAGCGACGCTTTTGCACTTTGTGGGAAGCTGGGCGTCATTCATGGCGCCGGCTATTGTCTCGGCCATCTGCTTTGTATTGCCGCTTCTGGAATAATAGATAACCAAACCACTTGGCATTTTCGGCCTCTTTTAAGTTCTACTTCTTCTTCAAAGGTGCCCTATTCTGGCTGAAATGGTTTGGCGTTTCAAGCTTAAAAACGGCGTTTTTAATTTTTTTATTGACTTTAATATCAAGTAATTGGATGTCGAAAATGTCGCCTTCTGTGGAAGTTGCGGTCATTTTTGCAGGGAGAAAGGCTTTGTTATCAATCCAAAAACTGATGTGCGTGTAGTCATTTTTGTAGGCCGAATCCTTCTTGGGGATTAGGCTTAAACCTATAGTAGCATTAGACTTAGCGTGTTTTTGTGGGGTGAGGGTTATGTGGAATTGCTGGCGCAGGTGCTCAGTTTTTGTGAAGCCGACGAGGGGGAAACGGTGGCTTATGAATTCAAAGACGTCGATGGGTTTGCCCTCGGGGGCCTGTTGATAAAAATCGACTTTTTCAAGCTGATAGTCGATTCTTGTGAGCCAGACGCCATCGAAAATGAAGTGCTCGATATATTTCTCCTGGTCGCCGTCGTCCTGTTTGAGGGTATCGAAACTGACTCGGAGCTTCGAGCCGGATTTGTCGAGCTTGTAGTAGATGCGGCCTTTTCTTAGGGTCTGGGAATCGAGAAATTCGGGGTCCTGGATGAAAAGGTATTGGATCTCGGCCTGGTAGGATTTTAGTTGGGTGGCACTTTGGTTCAGGTGAGATAGTATTTCGCCGATCTCGCCTCCGGCGATGGTTTGTTTTTTGGCCGGGCAAGTATTGGGGTCGGTTTGTGCGTTTTTTTGAGGTGTAGTCGGGCATGAAGATTTATCATGCTTGCAGGTGGCGGCGCCGGCGCAAGGAGAGGCCGCAAGAAATATCAGTGTGGAGATTATCAATATTCGTTTCATGTCGTTAATGCCTTTCATTAGTGGTTTATAGTATCAATAATTTCAATGATTTTGTCAACGAGGTTTTTAGCGGTTCTTTTGCGCGATTACTGCGTTATCTGCCCGCCGGGCAATCCTCGATGTACTACAGTACGCCTCCGGTTGACCGGCGGGCTAAGCCTTGTACTCGCGCAAAATTCCGCGCTAAAAAAAGTAGGAATCATTCGGAAAGAGTCACGGCAGGCCGGGATGGTGTTTTGATAGAGTTAAAAAAGGCCGTGCGGGAAAATAAAACTCCTCACAAAAAAAGTCAAAAATTATACACCAAGTTATACAAAATTCTTTAGGTTGCTACTACTGGCTGAGAGATATATCTATAAAGATTTTGGATTGTTTCATCTTCTCCATCCTCGAAAAACAGTCCACGTCTCCCAGGATCATCAGGATCATGTACATGGAGTTCAGTAATCTTAGTAGTAAAGGCAAATTCATGCTCTGGTACATTGTTTCCCGACTGAAACTCCAAGATCGGTATTACTTTAGTTTTTAAATGTTCACCAACAGATCTTTGGCAGGTGGGACAATAAAGTCCTCTAAAGCTTAGACTCTCACCTTCACAACGGCATGGATTATCGCCTTTAAAAGTGCATTCTACTATTACTTTTCCTTTTTCACCCTCTAGTCTACGGAATACCCGTCCATGGCGACTCTCACCTTCACCGACCTCTTCAAGCGGAGCAAATACACCCTCACAAAGCTCAGAGTAGGCCGGTCTGTTTGAGGATATGAGTCCATGCTTGGAATAATTCTGAGGATCCACTAAAATGTTGTGAAGGGATTCAATGTCGAGCCAGAACACTCTGTGTTTCATCTCCTTCACTACTCGCCAGAAATGGTGGCTGGACTTTCGTGGATAACGAATAGCCCGTTTCTTGTATTCATCAAAGATGAATTGCCTGATTTCTTGCTTCTCATTGCCTTCGAGAGTCGAGAGTGTTCCCGCGATAATGATTGTAAGAGCGCTTTTACTTTCAGGGTCGGCCATTATATCTGAGACAATTCCCTTCAAACCATCAAGGTGAAGTTTATCCACTTGTCCCACGGCATCCTTTATGGGAAACGCCATGTCCTCTTTCGCTTGTCCATTCAGCTGGCCTTCTCGGCAAAGGCCAAAGATGTCAGAAAGCAACCCGAGGAAGTGGTACCAAGTTTGAATATACCGCTGTGGTTTAAATTTTGGTAGTTTCGCAATAATCTCTCTCAAAAGCTTATAGTTGGCATTGCTGGACCCTCCCCTTAAAATGTCCTCTGCACAATTTCTAATTTCGTCGACGATCTCAGCAAGTTGGTAGTCGTTCATTTTATCCATGCCCTTATGAACTTCTCTGAGGCCTTCTTGTCGATGAGGGGGATCGGCAATCTTCATAAGAAGACCGGCATCTGGGCGAATGCTAAGAACTTGTCGCAGTTTCTTGGCTCCGGCAGACAGGTATCTACTGACAGACTTGGGCTTTACGCCCATCTTAGCAGCAGTCTCGCTTATGTTGCGATCGTGTTTGTATCTCTGCTCCATCGCTTTGGCTTCGTTCTTTGGCAAGTGCCTGTGAATCAGCTCGAATATCTTTTCGATTTCTTCTGTTTCTATCAGATCGTTCTCCGGGCGATCTTCGATAATATGTCTGCGGTGTTCTGCATATTTGCGCAATCTCTTCTGGTAGCGTTCTATTCTGCGAAAAGAATGCCTAATGTTATGGCATACCACGTTATAGATGTATCCCCTAACGTTTTGAACATCCTCTGGTATTGGTCTCGAAGTTAGCTCGATAAAAAATTCCTGAAACAAGTCTTCCCTTTCCCCCTGATTCCTGATGTGAAAACGAAGGATTTTTCGCACAAAATCTCCATGTTCGGCTAAAACCTCCTCCGCATGGGCAAGGTTTGCCGGTGGATTGTGAGTTTTCTTTATGAATGTCAAAGACATATGGGCTCTACTCCCTGCGCCGAAAAAATCTTTTCTATGCACCCATGATTGCTCACTACGTAAACAGTTTTCTTGTGCATTTCTGTGCGTTCAACATTGCTTTGAAGCCTTATTTCGTTCTTATGTTTTTGCGGGGCTATCATCGCTTAACTCTAAAAGCTGCAATTTGTTTTCGTATAAATAAACATGGTCTACCACATTGTGTCGCGAATTATTGTACTCAAATTTTCTTTATTGGGATGTTTTTCCAAAGCATCCAAATCGCAGCACACATGGCGGAAAACCCAGCACCAACTATCGTAACATCCTTTGTGAAAGCACCAATAACAGCCACGACCGCACCTGTAGCCGCTAAAACATAAGTGATAATTGTGCAGCTAACGCCAAACTTTTTTATAATAGAGCCTTTGCGCATAGCAATCTCCTTATTTTGCACATTACTAAAGATATCCCGATGTGCCATATAAGGAAGGAGAATAGTAGCGTTTCATCCTCATGATAGCACAAAAAATAACTCGTTCTGTTTCTGATTATTGCATAGCAGTCTTTAAAAAGTCAAGCATTTTTTTAAGATTTTTTAATTTTTTTTAAGATTTTTATGAGAGGAAGACGAGAATTTTACATAATCGGGAGATTGTATGAGTACAACCGCTGTATATGCGACGAAGAAAAGGAAAAAGCCAATCGCTTTTACACAATTGGCCTTTACCTGCTATCCTCTCAAGGAGGAAACACTACTATTCATGTATATGTGCCCGCTGAACAGTCATTTGTTGATTATATTTTTTATATTTTTTTGAAAAGGGGTGTATTTACTTTATTGTACATGCTCTCTGGAACAAGGATAGGGAACGAAATCACATAAAGCGTATCAGTTAGTTTCGTGTGGAAGACACACGCTGTTCAGATAAAAGGTGCTCGCGGGAATTACAGGGCGCCAGCGAGCGTTCATAGCGACGAGATTCTTCACTGTGCTCAGGACAGGCAAGTGCGGGATGACCCGTCTACGTCATCCTCCTTCGCATAAAGCTACGGCGGACAAGGACTACGACGCGGCAAGCGGGGCTAAGTGTTATCGATGATGTCGAGGATTTTGTCAAGTGAATCTATTGTGTAGTCGGCGTGGGCGGCGAACCGGTCGCATTCTTTGTGGGTTTTTAGTAGGACGGCGACGGCACCGGCGGCTTTTGCGCTGAGGAGGTCGAAGAGGTAATCGCCGACGACGAGTGTTTCGGCTGGGGTTGTTGCAAACTGCTCACAGAGCCGCAGGACGCCAAAGGCGTCGGGCTTTACGGGGCCGTCTTCCCTGTCAACGATGGCGTCAAAGGTCAAATTGTGTTTGCGGGCGATGGCTTCGGCGTTGCATCGCTTGTTGCGGGTCAAGATGCCGATGCTGATATCCTTTTGGCGGAGGGCGTCGAGGGTTTCTCTTGCACCATCATTAAGAGTAGATTCTGCGACTGCGCGGTTTTCGTGGAAGGTGAGTATGTCCTGTGTGCGTTTTCTTTGGTCGGGGGACATTTTTTCCATGATCTCGAGAATCGGGCCGGAATCGGGGGCGAGACCCATCTCTTCGCGGATGGCGTCGAAATCGAAGAACGGCCTAGTTATGGTACCATCCAAATCGAATATTACGGCTTTTATATCCATTTTCTTAGTATAACAGAAAGGTGCAAAGTTACAAAGTTACAAAGTTACAAAGGTACAGAGTTGCAAAGTGTAAAATTATTGACTATTTCTGTTTGTTTTTTTTATACAGGGGCAGATCGAAGATGAAGATCCCCCTTCCGACGCCGGCGGCATCGTCTTTTTTTGCGGTCTGGAATGCCATAAAGCGCCCATCGTCACTGACGGCTGGATTGGTGGCCTGGTAGCCGGGATAATTAACGAAATAAGTTAATCGCTCCATGCGGCCGGAGCCATCGAGGATGAGCTTATAGATATCAATGAAAGCGGGGCCCTTGAGATTATGCCTGTCGCTTTCAACGAGTGCGAATTTTCCGTTGGGAAAGATTCCTTCCGGCTCGTCATAGCCGGGGGGTGTGTTTGTATAATTGACGACTTTGCCGGTTTCGATTTGAAGACCCATGACCTCGGCGACAGAGTCAATATAAATGCTGAAAATCAACTCCTTCTCATCGGGTGGGCGAAAGTTCTGTGTTTCCAGTTCACACTCAAAGGAAAGTGCGCGATTGTCCAAAATCATTCGCTGGTCAGTGAGTTTCGGTCGGCTGTTTTCGTAAATTATATTTCCCATCCACATCTGCCAGACACCTTCGGGGACGCGGTCGGGGTAGTTGTCATGATGAATCGTCCAGGCGATTTTCATATTTTTGCGTGATACGGCTGGTCCTTCAAAACAATATTGGCCCAGAGGGAGTGGTGGTCCTGAGAGGTCTTTTTTCAGTACCCACAACTCGGCGGTTACTTCGCGGCTGGGCCATGGATCTTCGGGATTAAACTTTCTTGCACCCGAAAGCAGAATGTCGCCATTGCTTAAATACAGCGCCCGAGTGTATCCCTCATGAAAATAATGGTGGGTCATAGGGCGGAGTGTTTTCGTTTTCAAATCTATCTCGTAAACATCGCCAAACGTCTTTTCGACGAACAGGATTTGCTTGCCATCGTGCGACCAGTCCGCCCGTTGGCCGAAGTGAGTGAGGCGCGTGATGTGCGGCGGCAGGTGGTCAGTTGGAGAAAGGATTTTTGTTTGTTCGAGGTGGACATAATCAGAGGTGCAGCCAAGGAGTGCAAATAATAAAATTGCAGGCAATAGTAACCGGTTCATAGTCGTTGCTCCCTATTATAATCTTTGACTATTTTATCCGGAGTTAGATCACGTTTTTTTCCGGAGCAGTTCGATGAGGTATCTTCCGGCCTGGGTGAGCATTTTGTTTTTGCGTACAATCAGGCCGGTGGGGCGGGAAAAATCTTCGTTGGAAAACGGTATTGCTTTTAGCGTGCCGTTTGAAAGTTCGGCTTGTATGGTTGTTTCAGGCAGTATGCTGACGCCGGCATCTATCTCCACGGCCCGCTTGATGGTTTCGATGTTGTCGAACTGGGTGGCTATGTGGACGGTTATATTGTACTCGCTTAGAATATTATCAATTAAGGTTCGAGTGGGAACACCCTTTTCAAACGCGATAAAGTGTGCCCCCTGTAATTCGTGGATGTCTATAGCCAACCTGTTGGCCAACGGCCTGTTAGCCAATGCGTTTTCCGGGCTGCACACCAATACCAACGGTTCGTCCTGGAGGGGATGAACGTCGATGTTCCGGTCTTTTCTCGGCACGGCAACTACGCCGATATCAACGTTGCCCTGCAAAACACTGTCGTAAATATCATCTGCACTGTAGTACTCGATGTTCAGGTTTACCTTTGGGTATCTTGCCATGAATCTTTTCACGTAGGGCTGAAGTGTGTGCATTCCAATGCTGAAGATGGCGGCGACGTTTATCCGGGAGGTTGATTGGCCGATCGCGGCCAATTCGCTGTTGAGTCTGTTATATCTGTCGAGTATGTCTTTGCAGGCCTGGTAGAACAATTCACCCGCCGCGGTCAGCTTCAGGGGTCTTTTCTTCCTGTCCACAAGTTGACATTTGTGGGCCATTTCCAGTTGGGCCAACTGTTGCGAGATGGCGGATTGGCTGATACCATGTTTTTCAGCCGTTCTCGATAGATTTTTCAAGTCTGCCAGGTCACAGAATATGCGAAAACTTTCTATATTCATATTTAATCCACCACTAAGAATAATTATTAGGAGAGCTTGTTTGGTATCCCGAATATTTCTACGTTTCTCTATAAGTCCAGCTAATAATAAGTATTACAAAAGTTTGCTTGCATTCAACCCAATTCGGTTGTATTATAAGCACTCTTAATCGATTGTAAAGAAAAATTTCTATTTTTAAGAAAAAATTGAAGGGAAATAAAGATGAATCTACAACAACCTAATGCTAACGAAGTGACACAAACAGCCAACCGATCGAGGAGTGTGTCCCCGGTTTCGGGTATTTGTACACGATGTATTGATGGTTGCCGGGGGAATTGCGAGATTTTCAAGTCGAGCTTCCGCGGCCGTGAAGTGATTTATCCGGGGCCATTCGGCACCCTCACTGCCGGCGGCGATAAAGAATACCCTATCGATTATTCCCACCTCAGCATCATGGGTTACGCACTGGGTGCGAAGGGCCTGCCGGATGGCCAGGTTGGCGATCCGGATAACACGCTGTTTCCGATGGTCGATACCGAGACTGGATACGGCTGCGGGACCAAGGTGAAGATGCGTTTGCCGGTTTTCACGGGGGCCTTAGGCTCAACGGATATTGCTCGTAAGAATTGGGAACATTTTGCCGCTGGTGCCGCAATGGCAGGTATCACAATTGTATGCGGCGAGAACGTGTGCGGCATTGATCCGGAGCTGGAGCTGGACTCAAAGGGCAGGATCAAGAAAGCACCTAATATGGCCGAGCGTGTCCAGCAATACCGCAAGTGGCATGAGGGCTACGGTGATATGATTATCCAGATGAACGTGGAAGATACGCGTCTTGGTGTGGCTGAGTACGTTATCGGCGAGCTTGGCATGGAGAGCATTGAGCTGAAATGGGGCCAGGGCGCCAAGTGCATCGGCGGTGAGATTCAGGTTGACTCGCTCGAGCGCGCACTCGAACTTCAAAAGCGCGGTTACCTGGTAACGCCTGATCCTTCCAATGAGGCGATTCAGGCTGCATTCCATGACCGGTCGCTCAAGCACTTCGAGAGACATTCCCGATTAGGATTTATTGATCAGGAAGGCTTTATGAAAGAGGTCGAGCGTGTTCGCAAGCTCGGTGCAAAGCGGGTGACACTCAAAACAGGTGCGTACCCGATGCGCGAGCTGGCGATGGCTATCAAGTGGTCTTCGGACGCGAAGCTGGACCTGCTTACAATCGATGGTGCGCCGGGCGGCACGGGTATGAGTCCGTGGCGGATGATGGAAGAGTGGGGGGTGCCGACTTTTTATCTGCAATCGATGACGCAGGAGATGTGCGACAAATTAGCTGCGAAAGGTGCCTTCGTTCCCGATATTGCAATTGCCGGCGGTTTCAGCACTGAGGACCATATCTTCAAGGTCCTGTCGATGGGCGCTCCATACACGCGGGCAGTTTGCATGGGAAGAGCTCTGATGATTCCCGGTATGGTCGGAAAGAACATCGGCCTGTGGCTACAGGAAGGTGCCAACGCCTTGCCGAAAAGCGTGGGTGTGTTCGGTTCCACAGTTAAAGAAATTTTTATCTGCTATGAAACCCTCGTTTCAAAATACGGCAAGGAAACCGTCAAAGAGATACCTCTCGGTGCCCTTGGGCTGTATACATTTACGGATAAGCTCAAGGTCGGACTGCAGCAATTAATGGCTGGCAGCAGAAACTTCAAGGTTTCAACTATCAGCAGAGATGACGTAGTGACCCTGACACCGGAGGCTGCGAAAGTATCCGGCATACCATATGTGATGGACGCCTACAGAGAAGAAGCCGAAAAGATTTTGAACGCTTAATTGTTTAAGCAACTCGTAATATTGAAAGGCTCCCTGGAAATACCAGGGAGCCTTTTTTCAACGTTAGCATACGCTCCCGGTCCCAGCACACCTGAATTTACCGGCTCACTCGTATTCCACATACACCCTTTGCCTTTTGCGCAATCAGCAGATTTGTGGCGATACTTATTGGTCAAAGCCAAATTTATTCTTGACATTTCTTAAAAAGCGCTTATAATCATAATAAGCCAACTTTATATCACGCAATCATTTATGCTTATATTAGTAATTAGACAATATTATGCTGTTGTTAAAGATATATGTATTAGGAGAAGACAATGGTTTCACAAAGAGTTGAGGAGATTCTCGAGACTTACGAACACCGCAGTCAGCACATTGTTGACGTACTCCAGGACATTCAGCAGGAAGCAGGATATATCCCGGCCGAAGCTGTGAAAGCAGTCTCCAACGGTTTGAATGTTCCGCTGATTGAGGTTTACCGCGTTGCGAAGTTCTATAAGGCGTTCAGTCTGGCGCCGCGTGGGCGACATATCATTACTGCCTGCATGGGAACGGCGTGCCACGTGCGCGGGGCGCCGCGAATGCTGGATGAGGTGCGCGGCCAGCTTGGTATTGAACCGGGTGAAACGACTGAAGATCAAATGTTCACGCTCGAATGCGTGAACTGTCTTGGTGCCTGTGCTCTCGGTCCTATTGTCGTGTTAGATGGTGATTACCATGGACACATGACCCCTAACAAACTGCGGAAACTCGTTCAGTCGGTCCGTAATACCGAGAAGGAGGTGACTGCTGATGCGTAAACTGAAAAATCTGAAAGACTTAAAAAGATTTCGAGAAAAATTGCAAGCCCAGAGGGCAAATATAACTACTACAGTAACGATGTGTGGTGGCACGGGCTGTCGGGCTTCAGCCTGTATAAAAGTCGTCGAAGCGCTGCGAGTTGAGTTGGCCTCCAAGAAGTTGGCTGATACGATATGCCTCCGTGTGACAGGCTGTCATGGTTTTTGTGAGCAGGGGCCGATCATGGTGATCGACCCCGCTAATACACTGTACTGCCAGGTGTCGCCCGAGGATGTCGGCGAAATTGTCAGCAAGACAATCCAGGGTGGTGAGGTTGTTGAACGGTTGCTTTATACGGACCCGGCGTCCGGCAATAAGATCACTAAGGAATCGGA
>SDBT01013729.1_pt1 | contig 12954 bp, 17 predicted proteins | sample 2277101 | NCBI WGS metagenome assembly SDBT01 (sample SAMN10404973, study PRJNA504765) | marine sediment metagenome | isolation source: marine sediment core GS10_PC15, 103 cmbsf | place: Arctic Ocean: Southern Knipovich Ridge | collected 2010 | reverse complement strand
TTGTTAATATGATTATCTGATTTATGTTTTTACTATAGAAAAGACATTCTGTTTAGAGAATACATACTTAAATGTAATGACAAAAAAGCATGGAAGATATTTTGTAGATTGCCCCCTAACAGAAAAACTAACTACAAAAAATTATTCGCTGTTTACAAGAGTTTGAAGAAATCTGGACAGAAGACTGCGGTTTTTATATTGGTGAAGAATGATGTAACTTATCCACTTAATGGGGCTACCCGTCTGGGGTGTTTATTGGCTTTGAATGCTAAAAAAGTTAAGGCAAGGAAGATTCCGAAGAGAATGGGCAGGAAATGGAACCATTCATTTGAACGATGTCTTGAAGGTTTGCCGAAAGAGGTAATGGATGCATTTAATTTTTTTCTGAGTAAAAAAAATGAGGATAAAAATAATGAGAATACAAGTTGAACCAGAAATAGAGAATTATGCTCCTGAGGCGTACAAGGCTTTGATCTCTGTGTTCGGTGGAATGAAGTATAAAGTCATCCTAAAGAGGGTCCGAAAAAAGCTGAAAAAGAGGAGACAAGTTTACCTTAAATATCCTGTCTTAGATGAAAAGTCAGCCCGCCGCATGAGTATTATGGTGGTGTTCAGTCCTTACGCTACTAGCCACAAAGCTAAAGAATGGAGTAAAAAACACAGGATACCACTTCTACACTTAGAAAAAGGGTTTCTACCCCGTTCCGTGTTGTGCGATTCTGGATTTTGGGGTGAATCTCCGTTGCACAAAGGGATGCCTGACGCCTTAGATAAGTTATCTGAGGAAAATTACCGATGGGCGAGAAAATACAGCCAGCATCTGATTAAGGGCAACATAAGTAAACGTAGGCAGCCTGACGAGCATCCTAGCATCGGTGGTGACTTTGCGTTTCTGCCAATGCAATATATGAATGATCAGAGTGTGTTGAGATTTGGCAATATGCCTTATCCTCGTTTTATGAAACAGGCAGCTTCTTTTTGTGCAGATAATAAGATTATTTTGGCCATAAAAAAGCATCCTCACGCTTATCGCAAAGAGGTCAAACCAGTTAATAAACTGCTCTCACTTCTTAAAAAAAGATATGGTAAGTATGTTAAAGTTGTTGATGGGTCTATTCACCGATTCTGTCAAGAGTGTCTGTTCATGATTGGGATGAATACTGGGGCTACGATAGATGGTCTGGTTAATAACTGTATAATATCGCATTGTGGTCAGTCTATCTTTGAGAAAAGTGGGGCTGTGGTACATAATAACAATGTTCCTGTTGGATTGCAGCAGTGCTTATCGTTGTCTGACGAAGAAAAGGGCCACATGGCGTATCGACAATCGCTTCTAGTATATTACTTATACAATAGGTATCTTCTTCTTGAAGAGGATACGCATAACAGTGAGTACTCTAATGAAGATAAAATCATCAAACAGTTATCTAGTATGACGAGAAAAGTATGATCATAATAGATACTGATTATCCCATTGCCTTTGATTCTCCAGATCATTTGTTGCCACTGGGAACAAAGAGAGACAATCATAAAAATATGAGGTTCGTAAAAAGCTGTGAAAAGATACTAAAAGGCGAGAAGGGAAATATACTAGATATAGGGTGTGCTGGAGGCGGGTGTGTAGAAGACTTTGTAAATCGTGGACATAATGCTATAGGTATTGAAGGATCAGATTATTCATTAAAACTCAAAAGAGCATCGTGGGAGACGATACCTTATAGGCTTTTTACGTGTGATGCATCTAGAAAATTTACTGTGCTAGAAGACGGTAAAAAAATGAAATTCAATATTGTTTACTCCTTTGAAGTAATGGAGCACATACATCCAACTAGACTAAAGCAGTATTTCACAAATATCCACGACCATTTGGCTGTTGGGGGAATATTTGTCGGTACTTTTACCACCACAAAGAGCAAGAAGTTTCCAAATCATCACCAAACCATAATGAGTCCGAAAGGCTGGAGAAAGTTTGTTAAAAGAATGGGCAAGTTTGAGATTATCAATTTGAAATGGAAATCCAAACAATACTTGCGAACCAGTAAAAATAAGAAAAATTGTATTCCTATATCGTTCAAATTGAAATGATAAAACATCTTTCCACTAATAAGCAAGAAGAACTGAACGATTTTATAAAATCGTATAGCATGACCTTAGATAATCTTATCAAGTTGGTAAGCTTAGGTATTAGACAAAAAGGGGATACTATTTCTCCTGTGGATGGAGCGTTTCGTGGCGGTAATTATTTAGGTTGCCCAGGTAAGGACATGTATTTCGGGTTACATAAGCTCAATCTTACAACTGATGATGTAGACGAATTGGCCAAATCTCTTTCTGATGTATTTCCATTTGTCCCTCCTACAGACCATGTTGCTATAGCGGCTTGTTTACGATACATTTACGGATGTTTCGATAAACAGGGAATATTACTGTCAAACCACGAGGATATAGTGTCCAACAACAACTGGCAGGCTAGTTTGCCATTCATTCGTTCTTTGGAAAACAATTTCCGTGATTCTAAAAATACATATGGGTTGTTAATTAGCCATGAAATGGAAGGACACAGACTAGGAGATAGCACTATTTTGGGTAATATGAAATATTTGTCCGATATGATTGATAAATACGAGCAATCTCAATCTCTGGCGATATTATCAAGATCTCCAAAACATACTTTTACTCCATATTACTGGGCAGCTTGTTACTTAGAACAACTAGCTAAAAAGTATCACTGGAAAAATCTCAAAATGATGGAATTACACTGTCCAGATACCAGGGAAGGCTATAAAACTAAAGCACTTCATTCATGTAAATATATAAAATCTCAGTCCGGTGAAGATAAAAAGACCTTAATAAGGTGGCTGAAAAAGTGTTCCAACAAATGCTTGAAAAAGGTAAAATTATGAGAAGTTTTCACAAGCGGTATGACTATTTAATCCATCAAATGCAGAAGAATATAATGCTAGATGACAAGGTTGTTGTTGACTGCGGTTGTGGTGACGGCGATGGGGTTATTCATTTCGCTCGAATAGGGTGTCAAGTTATTGGTATTGATATAAGCAAGAGAAGAATAAAAACGGCTAGAGCGGCCTTCCCTGAATTAGATTTTCGAACGAGATCATTACTAGACACTGGACTCCCCGATGATTTTGTCGATATATTTATCTGCTCAGAAACTTTGGAGCATTTAAGCAGAAAGCAATCCAAAAAGGCAGCGGCTGAGATGAAAAGAGTATGTAAAGATAAGTCCTATATATGTATTACTGTACCAGAGAATAAGAAAACCTGTTTGGCTAAGAAAGGTCATGTTCAATATCTTTCGGAGAAGGATATTCTGAGTCATTTTAGTAATTATAGTGTGGTTCATAATTCTATATTTTACAAGAATCCCAAGAGAAGGGACAGGGGAAATAGAGTGATAATTTTTCGGGTTCAGATATGAAAATAGTTTTTATGGCGATACAGCCTCCCTGTGAAAAGAGAAAACGTCCTTTCAGAAAAGATTATCTCAAAATGTCCAGAATGTGTATTCAATCTTTGCTCTGGACAAAATTTCCCCCGGAAAATGTAATCTTTATTAGTTCTGACGAGGAATTTTCCAGTAAAATAGAGAAAATCTTTGGCGTTAAAGGGATTCATTACCCGCTGCCCACAGACCATTCCTTTGCCAAGTTAATGGGGCGAATACCCAAGAAATCATTTTTTTACTAGCCTGCTGCCCTGTACCATTGTGTTCCAGAAGCTCTTGATAGGAATATTATGGCATTTTCTGATGTGGACTGTCTATTTTATGCAAATCCGCTGAAATTTATCCCACGTCGTTTACGTGGGTTTGATGTATGGTCTGGTGATTCCTTGAAACTTCCACGCCCTCGAAGGCGTCAAAAAGCCAGGATGTACAATCCCAGAATGACTCATGATGACTTGGCGATATATTATGAACGTGCTGGAAGTGGATGGATGGCTGATTTACATCTCAAGTACAAATGGAAGCTGCAAGATACCATGATGTGTACAGGTAATACTGCTATCCATTCAACCGTTTATAGTAAGTTAATAAAGACTTGGTATGAGATGAGTTTGGAAGTTGTTGATAGACCAGATCATAGTAAAGGAGATCAAGAGGTTTTTACTGCTGCTGTATGGTGTTTGGGTCTTACATACAAAACAGCACCTAGATACTTTATGGAACACAAATACTGTATCCAATATGACGGTCACAAGAAGGGGAAATTTTTGAAAGACTTTATGAAGTTGTGTAGACGCAAAAACAAGATAGCCAGACAAAGGTAGAAAATGTACAGTATTGCGGATTTTAGGACTCTAGATACAATAGCAGTGTTGTGTAGAGGAAAATCTGTTGCTCATATCGCTAAACGCAATAATTTTGAGGCGTGTTACATAGTAGGTCAATTTGATCATACTCTTCCCGCACTGAAGAAATACTTGATGGGCAAAAAAATTGTTCAGGTGATTAATAAATCTACAACTAAGGTCAGTAAAAAAATACATGATGTATTTCATGTTGATGATATCCAATGTAATTTTACGGGATGGATAGATCGGCCATTATCTCCCGCAAGACAAAATATATACAAAATGGTAAAGAAACAGAATAAATGGGCCAATGTCCATCTGGCTCCTCCTGGTATAAGGGAAAGAAGACCCAGTGATAAAAATGGAGTTATCAAGTGGGCTACAACGGGAATGTATGCTGTTGATTTGGCGACCTTTTGGCAGCCTAAGGAAGTATGGATATTCGGCTTGGATTTCTATGCTGCTCCTTATTTCAAAAAGGAAAAAGTACACGTGGGACTCAAAAAGAACAAGGGAAGAAAGAAAGAAATGATTCATAATTTTGTAAAAATTGTGGAGCGTGATGAGAACATATCCTTTCGTATTTTTACGAAGTGTAAAGAGGTAGAGTCTAACGGGTCTAATTTAGTAGTAACACAGGTATAATGAGAACAGGTACAAAGATATCACATGCTGCAAAGTTTAAAGTCGAATATTTGCATTGTCAAATGTGTCCGTGGGTGTACTGTAGCGAAGTCTGGGATGGTGATGAATCGGGTTTAATTGAAAATTCTCCACATGTAGACTTTCTCAAAAGATACCAGGAGTTAGGCATAAAAATACTTTCTAATTTACACAAAACCAGATACTCCAAGATGTATGAAAATTGGGATGATATGGGTTATGGTCTTGGCGGGCGCACTCCTGACTATATTAAAAAGAAAGCTCGCAGTCTAATGTCTGTGTTTGATAGTATATGCAAAAAAGGATACAATCGTAAGAATAAAATACATGTTATGGACAAACCTTTATGGACTAGTCGTGGATTTGATGGAGGAGATGCATTACAGGGTCCAGAAATATTTCACGGCCACCATCGATCAGCATGTTTATATGTGCTGAATTACAAGGTAGTCAAAGTAATGGTAGTTAAGGATACGTTGCCAGGAACGAATCAGTGGCCTCAAAAGCTAACGAATGTTAGGAGATAGCTGTGCATGGAGATGTACTGATTGGTGGAGGATTTTTTACCCACGATAGGCTACAATTTGTAGACTTAATTAATCGAGATACATCTTTTACTGTCAAAAAGTTAGAACGTTCTGACGTTGTAAAACCTGTATATAAAACTCGTGGTGATTATACGGTTCTACTGGGAATAAAGGGAATTGAAAGGATATTACGAAAGGAAAGGCACAAACCCAAAGTCGTATCGAGAAAGATGCGAGATTTTTTGTCAAAAGTAATATCTGCGAAGAAACCATTAATTGTAATTGATGACTGGAGTCTACCGTTGCTCAAAAAATATGGCCGAGCGATGAGGAAATTCTTATTTGATAATTTCAATGTGAAGTCGTATCTATTACGAGAATATCTGAGTAAAGAGTCTTATCGTCCTGAAGTAGTTCCTTTTTCATTACCTTGCAATGACTTTCCTGAATTAGTCGTACCATTTTCGCAAAAGTCCATGGATATATTTTTTCAGGGTAATGACTCTCACGCAGATCGTAGAGAACTATTGAAAGGTATTAGTAAGCATACTCGCAGCTTCAGATGTAATTATAAATTAATGAAAGGTGGAACGAAGAATGTTAAAGATAGGATCGGTTTTACTGAATTCTTAAAAACTATGGCCAAGTCTCATATCTGTCTCAGTTTTTCCGGAAGCGGATATGATTGTTACAGATACCACGAGATTCCTGCTGTTGGTTCTATTATAGCCACTCCAGATTATCCGCTAGTAATAAGAAATGATTATCAAGATATGAAGAGTAAAATAATCTATTCAGGGGTATCTGATTTTGCTAACAAAGTGAGTACTGTATTAAAATCCAAACACATGTTGGAAGATATGCAGCAGGAGGCGAGAAATAATTTTGTGAAATTTCATACCTCTCAAGTGAGATATAACGAGCTAAAAGATTTTATAAAAAGTGCAATATAATGAAGTACGTAGGTATTGCAAATTCAAAGTTCAAAGAAGTACTTGTACAACAGTGGAAAAAAGGTGTTATCACCAAAATTCCGACCGAGGATTTAATATCGGGTGATTGTAGTAGGCACTTGGAAATAACTTCAATATTCGGGAAAATGAAGAAGTTTGACCGAGACTTATTCTATGACACAGAGTACTATAAATATCAACGAAGTAATGGCAAATCTCGAAGAGTTGTTATTGCAAAATTGAGGAACTTCTACAAATTGTTCCTGTCTATCCGTGACAAAGGATATAGATATAACCTGGGATACATTAAGGTTACCACGGATGGCGCAAGATTAGATGGGTCTCATAGATCGTCGATATTATATCATCTTAAAGTGTCTACCATAAAGGTTGTAATATTAACGTGGACTGATTTCTTTTCAGTCCGTCAATTGCGAAGAGTAAAAAGACATCTAGTTCATCAGAAAAAACTATTTATAGGGAGTAATAATGCACATACGAATAGCTAAAAATTATGAACTCAAATATTGGAGGGCGCACAAGGATGATGTTTGTCATAGATCTCAAAAAATGGTTGATTTATTCAAATTAACTGATTCATTTGAGATTATGGCAGATGTAGGTTGTGGACCCAGAGGAGGTATCTTTTACTCGTATGAGGCTCCAGTTATGTATGCTGTTGACCCTTTATGGGGTGATTATAAAAAAGAGGGACTTATAAAGGCCGATCCTGCTGTACATATAATAAAAGGAGAGGCAGAAACATTTAATTTGCCCTCGCTTGCTGATGGTATAATATCCGTGAATTCATTGGATCATAGTGGTTCATTAGAAAAATCTATTCGCAATATTGCCGTAAATCTGTCACCTGGTGGTAAATTTTTCTTTCATATGCATATTCGAACAAAGAAGCAACTAAATAAAGGTCATCAAATGTTAATTCGAGAGGATGAAATAGATGAGATATTCTCTACCTGGAAGTTACTAGACAAGCGTATTTTTGCAGAATGTCCGATAGAAAATAAGCCGTATAAAACATATGTTGCAACGGTAGAAAAGGAAGTATAACCACAATGCACGAAGATTTGCTAATAGTTTTGTCTAACTATAATGGGAACAGAACTTGTAATGATTTGAAAAAACCCAGGTTGTCTGTTTTAATAGAATCATTTCGTAAATGTGTACCGTATTGTGATGACCTGAATGTTCTGTTATTGGATAACAACTCCAGTGACGGATCCTACAGAGTAATGGAATCTTATCAATCTGTGAAATGGAAGTATCGTCGTAAGAAAAAAGAAGACTACTATCTAGGGACAATGTATCACTTGTTGAATGAATTCAAGGATTCTTATAAATATATGATGATAGTGGATAATGATCAATATTTCTATAGAGAGGGGTTTCTTGACACGGCCCTACAGTTGCTACGTTACCCAGGTGTTGTGAATGTGCAGGTCAATGAAATTACAGTGGGTGATTTTATTGATCACCACAAAATAGAAAAGGGCACCGTAGGAGTTTTCGACAAGATTTTACAAGTAAATGAAGAAATAGCGCTGAGAAGTGCTAGATGGCCCAATAAAGATACGTCGTGGTTTACTCATGCTCCCAAGGAAAGAGGCATGGGGTATATTCGACTAAACGGAAATCCCGCCAAGAGGGCTTGTTGGGCATCATATTCTTATTTTAATTGCATTGTGAATATAAAAACTACGCTTAATATTTTCGAGGATACCGCTTTACATCCGCCTTATAAATCAAACAAAGATAGATTAGCCCTTTTTTCTTCGTCGGTTTATGAGGCGGGCCGTACTTTTTATCTAGGTCGTGGGGCGAGTATAAATGTGGGATTTAGGAAGTACATTCCTAAGTCATTCAGCGTGAAGTCTCTAATATCAAGTTATGATTCTGCGGAGGCTCGACACTTGCACTTAGAAAATGGTTACTCGTATTATTTAAAAGGTAGCAAGGCAATGCCCATTGAAAAATTTTTGCCGGAGATTAAAAATGCTTAAAACTCGTCAAACATGCAGGGTGTGCAACAGTACATTGTACGATATATTCGATCTAGGGGAATTCAGGATTGTAGGGTATAACGAGGACAAAATGACTCGTAAAGTACCTCTTTGTTTAACTAGGTGTGATCCTGTTCAAGATGAAAACGCATGCGGGCTTGTACAACTAAGACATACCACGCCATCACAATTTTTGTATGATGAGTACTATTACATGTCTGGAATGAATCTCACCATGACAACTCATTTGCACGATGTGGCCAGTCTCGTTACAAGTGCCGCAGGCGCCGAGAAAGATGATATCATAATAGATATTGGGTGCAATGACGGGACGTATCTAAAGTGGTTTTCCGAAAGAGGGTTTTCCAATTTGTATGGATTCGATCCGGCTAAAAATATGGCTCAGTATTCCCGAACCACTGGCGCTAATATCACAGAAGATTACTTTACCTACGGCAATTTCGTTTCAGCGTGTGGAGATATAAAAGCAAAAATCATATCAAGTATAGCTATGTTTTATGATTTAGAATATCCTCATGATTTTGTGAGATCCATTGCTATGTCTCTTGCACCTGACGGAGTCTGGGTATTGGAATTAGCGTACTTGCCTAAAACTCTATCTCAGAATTCTTTTGATACGATATGCCATGAACACATAGAATACTACTGCTTGCACACTCTTACATTTTTGCTGCAAAAGTACAACCTTGAGGTGATAGATGTCTATGAGAATGACATAAATGGTGGTAGCTTTCAGGTTTATGTGTCTCATAAAGGAAAACGAAAAATAAGTGAGGATGCTTATGGTAGAATATCAGATATGAAATCCCAAGAGTTCGAAGCTGAATTGGATACTGTTCAACCTTACAATAATTTTGTTGACAGGGTTGAAGATAACAAGCTAAAATTATTGGACTTTCTTCGGGATGCTAAAGAGCAAAATAAGAAAGTCTATTGTTATGGTGCATCCACAAAAGGTGCCATAACTTTGCAATACTGTGGGATTACCAATAAAGATATTTTAGGTTGTGCTGATAGGAACCCGGATAAGTGGGGCAAAGTTATGTCGGGCACTAATATTCCTATCATTTCAGAAGAATTGGCCAGGTCTGATAATCCGGACTATTTTCTTGTTTTACCATGGCATTTTATGCCGGAATTTATTAAGAGAGAAAGAGAATTTCTGAATAATGGAGGTCTATTTGTTAAACCTATGCCTGTGTTTGAGATTATAGGAAAACAAACGTAAAAGAACTTTACCAGATGTAAATAAAAAGGAAATACACGAAAATAAGATGTAGGCGATACCAAAGTAATGTCAAAATTCAAAATAACAATCAGAAAGAGAAAGGATAAGCCCCCTGACCCCGAGATCATTAACTGGATAAGCAAGTCTGTTCAGCGGGACTGGAACTGTATTGATTTGGGTGCGAATATCGGAGTAATGTCTTTATATATGTCTCGTCGTTGTACTAAAGGACAAGTGCTGGCACTTGAGCCCGAACCGAATAATTTTAGACTTTTGCAGAAAAACGTGTCTGCGAATAATGCGAATAATATAAAGTGTTTGCAATACGCCGTTTATTCTTCTTCTAGGAAAGTTCATCTGTGGTTTAATTGCAGAAACTCTGGTGATCACAGATGTTGGAATGACAGAGCTACTTTAGAGGGAAGAAGGAAGTTTAGCAGAAAAACTAAAGTGAGGTCGTTGACATTGGACATGCTCGCGCGCGCGCACACAAACAGCGCTGGAAGTGATGGGCAGAGGTTACAGTTCGATTTTGTAAAAATGGATATTCAGGGGGCGGAATGTAAAGCAATGGAGGCAATGGAAGATTTTATGAATCTTAATCCTAACTGTATCTTTTTGACGGAGTTTTGGCCTTACGGAATAGAGGGGAGCGGAGATTCTGTCAAAAGATTATGCTACTTGATCGATAAGTATTTTTCTCGTGTCTACTCTGTAAGTCTTAATAAAAAAATACGGTGCAATGTAAATGAAATAGACACCCGTTTTTTGTTGAAACAACCATCCAACAGAGGATCTAAATTGAATATCTTATTGAAGAATGATTCAGGATAATATAGAATTAATGTGGAGTATAACATGAAGATATTTAATGTTCAAAAAATTAAAGAAGTCTGCATGAATTTTAATAGGGGTAAGTACAAAAATATAGACCCCTCCGAGAAGGGAAAGCCTGCTTTTGAGAGATGTGTGGAGCTTTTGTGGCTGGAGGATAAGGTGAAGCAACTTAATCCTATCTCAGGGTCTATGATAGATTTTGGGTGCAATAAAGCTCAGTACATACGAGACTTCAAAAAGAAATACAATTTCACAACTTATGGAATAGATGCAAAGAAACCGGGGGGTAAATTTGTGGACCATTTTTATGGCGGCCTGTTTAACAAAAAAACTGCCAAGAAAATACGATCACTTCCGTTGTTTGATCTTGGCACCTCAATATCCTCTATTGAGCATTCTGGATGTGCAATGCCAAAAGAAAGATATGTCAGGAACTATCAAACCATGATATGCCAATTCATGATAGACGTAAGTAAAAATTTTTTTCTATCAGTTCCATTCGGAATGCGTCCAGGTTGGGCAGATGACCGTAGCCGATTGAATTTTTATCAATTTGATTCTGCTTTACTTGACAGTTTGCAATCCTATGCTGAGTCCGTTGGGAAGTCTTACATGGAAGAATTTTACATATTAGATAATGGACACTGGGTATCGTCTACTAGACATCAAAATATGAAATGTAAATACAGAGACAAGAAACAAGGAGCCACGTCTGTAGCTCTTGTCTCTATCTGGAAGGATTAATATGATTGCTCTTATTACAGGAATCACTGGTCAGGACGGGTCATACCTATCAGAATTATTACTGGGTAAAGGATATGAAGTCCACGGCATCATTCGAAGAAATTCCTGGGATGATCTTGGGAGAATAAGACCGATTGTTAATAAATTGCACTTACACTATGGAGATCTGTCGGACGGGATAGGTTTAGACAGAATAATTAAAGAAGTACAACCCAAGGAAATATACAATTTAGCAGCCCAGTCGGATGTATCGGTTTCATTCAAATGCCCAGATTACACTGCCAATGTGAATGCAATCGGGGCACTAAGGGCATTAGACAGTATCAGGAATTCTTGTCCGGACTGTAAGTTTTATCAAGCATCAACTTCAGAGCTTTTTGGGAACGCCGACGAGTCTCCTCAGAAACTGTCTACTCCTTTTGCTCCTAAGTCTCCTTATGCGTCGGCCAAATTATTTGCTTACTGGTCTACTGTTAATTACAGAGAAGCCTACGGAATACACGCTTCCAATGGGATACTTTTTAATCACGAGTCGCCTCGACGTGGTCCATCTTTCGTAACCCGCAAGATTGTCGAAGGAGTAGCGTTAATCAAAAAAGGCAAATTAGATATACTCCGAATGGGAAATGTTAATAGTCTTCGAGATTGGGGGTATGCTCCAGATTTTGTTGAAGCTATGTGGCAGATGCTACAGCAAAATAATCCTGGCGACTATATCATCGCTACGGGAGAGTCTCATTCTGTGAAGGAATTTTGTGAATTAGCTTTTAAGGAAGTGGGTATTCAGGTAGAGTGGTCTGGGGACAACACTGCTGTTCGAACTGACACGGGATCACAAGTGATTTGTACAGACCCTAAATACTACAGACCTCTCGATGTTAATCATCTGTGTGGCGATAGTAGTGTAGCCCGAGAGAAATTGGGGTGGGAACCCAAAGTGAGTTTCAGAGAGTTAGTCAAAATCATGGTGCGGGCAGAGATGAACAATGAAAATCCTACTATTAACAGATAAACCAAATTGGGCATATCACAGTATAGCTCAATATTTACAAAAGTATAACACTAACAGTGATGTTCTTTTGAAGGTTATGCACATTAAGGGGAACGAGACTGCAATTAAGAAAAAGTACAAAAAATTTGATCGGATACTTGTTATGGGATGGCAGACTTATGATCGAGTTAAATTCATAGACAAGTCAGTGGCTATGACAGGAATTCACTCACATCACAGTTGGGATAAAAAAAAGACTACTCCGGACAGAGATGTCAACCCCCCTAAGAAGTTAATAAGGTTTTTGAATAGATTTCAGAGAGTGAATTCAGTATCACAGAGATTGTTTAATCTTTTTAAAAAGAATGGGCTGGATAATCTTTATTATACGCCCAATGGCGCAGACGTTAATTTATTCGATTGCACTTCTCACTCTATTAGCAAAAAATTTACAATAGGTTATTCTGGTTCCAGTGCTCATGACTGGAGAAAAGGAGTGACAAAATTCATAATACCAAGCGCCAAACTAGCTGGAGTGAGAATAAAAATTGCGATGCTAAATTCTAATACATCTCTTCCGCTGACAAAGATGCCATCATTCTACAAGAAAATTGATTGTTACATCTGTGCATCTTCATCTGAGGGATTCTCTCTGAGC
>SDBT01013728.1_pt1 | contig 12955 bp, 13 predicted proteins | sample 2277101 | NCBI WGS metagenome assembly SDBT01 (sample SAMN10404973, study PRJNA504765) | marine sediment metagenome | isolation source: marine sediment core GS10_PC15, 103 cmbsf | place: Arctic Ocean: Southern Knipovich Ridge | collected 2010 | reverse complement strand
TGCAGTGCGGAGATGAGGTTATAGTGGTGGTCATCATTTCGGTCGTAGGCGGCAGGTTTTTTCTGGACAAGGGCGCAGAGGGTCTCTAAATCGATCGGCCCCTCTTTGAGCGCCTGCAGATTTTCAAGTGTATTGAGGAGGTGGCGTCCATCGCCGTGGGAGAAGCCGATAAGGGCGCTCTTCGCTTCTGGGGAGAGGGTGATCTTTTGAGATCTGGATTCAAAGCGGGTGATAATTTTATTCTGCGCTTCGGGAGAGAGATCATTGAGTGTGAGTACGCGCAGTCGAGAGAGGAGGGCGTTATTGATGGTAAAGGAGGGGTTTTCGGTGGTCGCTCCGATGAAGAGTATCGTGCCATCTTCAATGCAGGGGAGTAGAACGTCCTGCTGCGCCTTATTAAAACGGTGGATCTCATCGATAAAGACGATAGGTTGACGGCTGATTAGGGGCCGCGCCTTGCTCTCCTGAATAACTTTTTTGATCTCAGCAATGCCACTCATCACACCGGTGAGGGGGATGAAGGGACGGTCAAAGGCCTTTGCATAGAGGCGGGCGATGGTGGTCTTTCCACAGCCTGGAGGTCCCCATAGGAGAATGGAGATGGGGCTATCTTTTTCGATGATTTTAGTGAGTAGACCCTCTTTTCCTACTAGATGGTCTTGGCCGACCACTTGATTGAATGCAGTGGGCCGCAGCTCTTCAGCGAGTGGGTATGTCATGAATCAACTCTATCACTGTCGCTGTTTTTTTGGTACCCATGATGGTTTGCGGAAGTGATAGAAGATAAGGGGAATGGCTATCATGGTAAGCAAGCTAAGGATCAGAAAGGCTTCATAGACATAGATATTCCCAACGCTGAACTCTGCGGGGGGCACATAGCCTATGCATATGGCGAAGAGAGAGGCGAGTGCTCCAACAGATGCTACGAGCCATATTCCTTTATAGCGATGGGGGATGCGATAGATGCGGGGGATATTAGGATGGGTATAGCGCAGTCGGATCGCTGAGCAAAACATCAAGAGGTACATGACCAGATAGATCTGGGCTGAGATCACGGTTAATATCCAATATGAGGCGCTCGCTGTCGGCATATAGAGGATGATGAAGGAGACGATGGTGACGACAATTGCTTGAAAGAGAAGAAGATTTGTCGGCATTCCGTGTCTATTGAGTTTTTGGAAGATGGGTGGGAGATTTCCATGAGATGATGTGATATGGAGCGCTTTGACCGGTCCCATGATCCAAGAGTTGATCTCAGCGAGGGCGCCAAAGATAAGTAATCCTGCAACCCAAGGCAGGGCCCAGTCGAGTCGATGGTTTGCTAAGTAGATTCTTAGCGCCTCCATTAGACCTGAGACGAGGCTGATCTTCTCTTTAGGGACGACGATTCCTATCGATAGGGATCCAAGTATAAAGAGGAAGAAGGTGATGGCAGCGGCGATTATGATGGCTCTAGGGAAGTTCTTTTTAGGATTCTTGACCTCTCCAGCATATCCTGCAGAGACTTCAAGTCCAGCGAAGGAGAGAAAGAGGCCGGCTACGAAGACAAGGTTTGAAGGCTGGGTGAAATCGGGGATAAGTTTATCGACTTGGAAGGGAATCTGTACAGGATTCCCCAGCGCTACCCAAGTGATCCCTAAGCCGATAATAAAGAGGCCTGGAATGATCGTTCCGATGATCACTCCTATGGTGCTGATCAAACTTGATGTCTGGATCCCGAAGTAGTTGATCAGAGTCATTCCCCAGAAGATGATGAGTACCACCGCTTGGATGTAGATCTTATTGCCCGCCAGAGAGGGATCGATGAGATATGATAGTGTGGCAGCGACAAAAGCGAGGATGGCAGGATACCAGGTCACATTGTGCACCCACTGCATCCAGATTGCGAGAAACCCCAAGCGATCGCCAAAGGCTTCGCGGACCCAGATGTAGACTCCTCCCGATTGGGTCCAGCCTGTGGCGAGTTCCGCAGAGACGAGAGCGGAGGGAATAAGGAAGCAGATTGCCACGACAGCGAAGAAAAAGAACATCTGATAGCCCAATTCGGCGACTAGAGGGAGGTTTCGCAGGCTTGCCATGAGAGAGACGTTGAACATTGCAAGAATGAAAACGGAGATAACCCGTTTATTCCTAACCTGCATTTTTCACCAGACCTGGTAAAAGCTACGCATTCTGTTTTTTGAGGCACCAAGAGAGGTCTCGAAGGGAAGGTTTTTAAACCTTTCTGAGAGAACTTCTTGGATGTATCGGGAAACAGATGCGAAAGATTTTGCTGGAGATGGTGAGAAATGGAGGTTGATAGGAACAGTCACTCAAGGTTGTCCTTCTTTTCTCTGAGCCAATCGATAATCACTTCCGCTTCGTAGAGAGGCATTCCATCGATAAAGAGGCAGGGGACTTGAGCTTTTCCACCCAGATGGAGGAGCTCATCATTTGCTTTGGGGTCATCTTCCACATTTTTAAGGGGGATCTCTTTATCGATCTCCTTTAGAAAATTTAAGACTTCTTGAGAGGGTGGAGAGGTTGGTGTATAGTAGAGGAGTAAAATTGGCTTATGGGTTTTTTCCATCGACCACCTGTTTTTTAATTAAAATAAGTCATATAATTTCTAACACTTTAAATCAAAGGTTTTTCTGCTATCGTGTTCAGTGTTGATCGGCTTACAATGGGCTATGGAGAGAGGTTCCTCTTCAAGGATGTCACCCTCCACTTCAATAAGAGGAGGCGCTATGGATTGGTGGGGGCAAATGGCTCTGGAAAGACAACCTTTCTGAAAATCTTGAGTGGAGATCTGAAGCCGACAAGCGGTGCTGTGCAGATTCCTAAAGATGCCTCAGTGGGGATATTGGATCAGGACTACTTCCGTTTTGGTGAGACCCCCATTTTAGAGCTCGTCTTGATGGGTGATAAACCGCTGTGGGAAGCTTTTAAGAGGAAAGAGAGCCTCCTCTCAAAGCCGTCGATGAGTGAGGATGAGATGGAGACGCTCAGCGAGATTGAGTCGTTTCTGGCGATGTGTGGCGGATATCGAGCTGAAGCGAAAGCTGCGCAGATTTTAAATGGACTTGGAATTGAGAATAGTCGCCATCAGATGGTACTGAGCACACTCTCAGGAGGATATAAACTTAGAGTCCTTCTCTCTCAAGTGCTCTTTGTGCAGCCCGACCTTCTTCTACTTGATGAACCAACAAACTACCTCGATATATTTTCGATACGCTGGCTTGAGAGATATCTGATGGACTACCCGGGGACTTTGATCCTCAGCTCGCACGACCGCTATTTTTTAAATCGCGTCTGTCAGGAGATCGTCGATATCGACTACGCTGAAATGCGCCGTTATCGAGGTGATTTCGATCAGTTCATGGACAAGAAGGTGAAGGAGATGGAGATGAAAGGTGCTATGCTCGCCTCTTACGCCAAGAGAAAGAAGGATATTAACCGTTTTATCGACCGTTTCAAGGCAAAGGCCTCCAAGGCGCGTCAAGCGGGCTCACGCGTTCGAATGATAGCGAAGCTGGAGGAAGAGGAGAGAACCTATGAGCAGCAGCCCTCTTCGCGTGAGTACCCCCATTTTCACTTCGAGATCGAGCGCCCATCAGGAGAGAGGGTTCTTAGTGTCGAGGAGATCTCAAAATCGTTCTCTGAATTGCAGATCTTGAAAAATATCGGCTTTGAAGTAGAGAGAGGGGAGAGAGTGGCGCTAGTTGGGGCAAACGGGATCGGAAAATCTACTCTTCTGGAGATTCTCACTGGTCATGCAAAAGCAGATAGCGGTAAGTACAAGTGGGGTGTTCACGCCAAATTGGCCTACTTTCCGCAGAACTTTCACCGCTTGCTCAACCCTGAAGCGAACGTATATGATTGGCTACGAGCGGTTTCAAAGGAAGTCACCGATGAAGCCGTACGACGTAATCTAGGTCAAATGCTCTTTGATGAAGAGGGCCAGCGTAAAAAAATTCGAGCTTTGAGTGGTGGCGAAGCTGCGCGCCTCGTCTTTGCTTCTCTGATGCTGAAAGAGCATAATATTCTGATCTTGGATGAACCGACCAACCATCTAGATATTGAAAGCACCGATGCGTTGATTGAGGCGTTAAATAGCTATCGTGGGACGCTTGTTATGGTAAGCCACAATCGCTACTTCATCTCGGAGACGGCCAATCGAATTGTGGAGCTCCAGGGAGGGAAAGTGGTTGATTTTCGGGGGGGATATAGCGAATTCGTGAAGCAGCATGAACGCGACTATCTAGATCGAGATAGCGCGCGCACAAAGGAGAAGAAAAGCGGTGGAGACGATAGGCGGCAGAGAAGCCGATTGAAACGAGAAGTTGAGAGACTTGAGAGAGAAATTACAGCAGTAGAAGTGCAACTTCACGCATTAAATGAGACTTTGGCGGCCCCCCACTTTTATGAAAAAACGTCGGAAGAAAAAAAGCAAAAGATTCTAAATGAACAGGTTATATTGGAAGAAAAACGAGAAGAGCTCTATAGAAAGTGGGAGAGTAGTCAGGAGAAGTAAATTATTGCTTCGATATAAGTAATTCATATCCAATATTATCCGCACTTCTCCATCTCCATAACTTTTTAAACCTTAGCTCTTTCGTAATTTTAATAAGTTAACCAAAAATTGTACTCGTTTTTCATGTTTTGTTGCATTTTGTTATGTTTTACTCAGAACTTTTGAAAAAAAATCAAAAATTTTTTATCTAAAAAAAATGCCCTCTGAATACCCTTTGAAGGCGATTTAATTAATTTACGTTTCGTTAATTTGTTTAATTATAAAAATAATTTTTATTTTTTATTATAAAAATTGTATATTTAAAAATGTAGGACAAAGAAAGGTTTTTTAAGCGGATTACGGAATTAGGCTTTAAAAATCAAAAAAGTTAAGGAATTCCAACAAGGAGCACAGCAACATGCCTGCTAAAAGAAGACGAAAGGCTTCTTCAAAGAAGACCTCTAGAAAAAGAAAAGCTGCACCTAAAGCGGCTAGAAAGACAACTAGACGTCGCAAACGCAAGTCTACAGCTAAGCGCAAAACTGCTAAGCGTAAGACTGCTAAGCGCAAAACTGCAAAACGCAAAACTGCGAAGCGCAAAACTGCGAAACGTAAGACTGCTAAGCGCAAAACTGCAAAGCGTAAGACTAAACGCAAAACTGCTAAGCGTAAGACTGCTAAGCGCAAAACTACTAAGCGTAAAGCAGCTAAAAAAACAACAAGACGAAGAAAACGTAAGTCTACTAAAACTGCTTCTAAGCCAGTTCGTAGACGTAGAAGCAGAAGAAAAGCAACTGCTTAAGCTTCTGACACCTTCGTTAGCGATTTTTTATAAGTCGAGCAGGGAACTGCTCGACTTTTTTTGTTTAAAAAGTTCCCTCTGAGATAAATTCACTAATCTGCTTTCGGTTGGAGGGCTTCTCCATCTTCTTAAGAACAGGGGCGAGCTCTTCCGGATTCCCATGCTTCCCAATTGCAACCATCGCCTCAACTTGATAGTCGTCAGGAATTCCGCAGACTTCTTTAGCCCTTTTGTAATCAAAACCTTGCATGCCATGAACTACAAGGTTTCGCGCATATCCTTCAAGGGCGATGTTGGCCCATGCTGCCCCTGTATCGAAACTGTGGGTGATGGAAGGTTTCTGATTATGCTCAAAGTTTTTGTGAGAGACGATGAGGAGAAGCACGGCTGCGTGTTGTGCCCACTGTTGATTTCCCTCCACCAGAAGGTCAAATAAGCCGCTCCACTGGGCTGTCTCTCGTTTGGCGTAGACAATGCGCCAGGGCTGCGCGTTATAGGAAGAGGGGGCCCATCTGGCCGCTTCAAATAGGGGCATGAGCTCTTCGTCGGTCAGACTCTCGCCAGACATCGCTCTGGGCGACCAGCGGTTGAGAATGAGGGGTTGAATTGGATGGTCAGGTTTTCTCATGAGTGAACCTCCTTCATGATGGGTTGTTTCGGCGGTGAAGCCTTGGAATGGAGTAGCTGAGATAAGGAGTAGCGCTACGGATACTATTAACTTATTCATTAGGGATGCCTCTTGTTGAAATTACGGGACCTGTGATCTTTTCTAAAATTTTATGGGTTAGTGTTGCTAGGAGAATCCCAATTAGGGCTGTTCCCAAAATGTCGCTGAAGTAGTGGTGAGCGAGGAGAACGCGGCAGATAGAGAGGAGAGAAGCTGCGAGATAGAATTGCAAGCGATAGCGGGGAAGAAAGAGGGAGAGGGAGGTGGCAAGTGCAAAGGCAGCGAGAGTGTGACCAGATGGAAAAGAGTGGTAGTGGTGGTCGAGTTGGACTCCATGGAATCCATAGATGGCCTCTTTGATAAAGATATCGGGCCGCGCCCTACCGAGAGCTACCTTCGTAAGACGGACAACTGCTACAGCGAGAGCCTGCGTCGTAGCGATTTCAAAGAGGGGGAGAGTCAGCTCCCGCTTAGAAGTTGAAAAACGGGTAAAAAGGAAGGCTCCGACCGATCCTATCAGGATGAAGGGGGGGAAGATTGAATGGGAGAGAAGGTTGAAAAGCTGACGGGAGGTCTCTGGTAGCGAAGAGATCCAGGGAAGCAGCTGCCGGTCGAGAAAAAAGAAGCTCAATAGCGCAGAGGAGAGCATGAAAAGTGAGAAAAGTCTTTTGCGAAAAGTATTAAGCTTCATAAAGTGGGTCATAGGTGGTTAAAATTTAGTAAATCGACCGATTCAACGCAAGGGTTAGATGATGAAAATTGGAATTATAGGATGCGGTGTCATGGGGGGCGCGATGGCGCGCACTATCGCAGTGCACCATGAGCTACTCCTCTTTGACCATAAGAGGAGCAACTCCGATCCCTTAGGAAGAGAGATTGGCGCCAAGGTGTGTAGCAGCTTTGCAGAGCTGGCCAAGGAGTCGGAAGTGGTGATTTTGGCTGTGAAGCCGATCCATGTAGAGAGCGTTGCTGACGATCTCGACCCTCTTTTGGACAAAGAGACCCTCCTCCTGAGTATTCTGGGGGGGACAGCGCTAAAAACCTTGAGAGAGCTCTTCTCGAAACCTACCATCTTTCGCTTGATGCCGAATCTTCCTCTCCTCTGTGGGAAGGGGGTGATTGGAGTGGTCGATGATGAAGGGGACTCCGACGAGGACAAAGCGAGAGTTCTGGCGTGTCTAAAAGGGTTGGGGAGTGTGAGTTGGCTGAAAGAATCGCTGATGAATGGCTTTGCCGCCCTCACGGGCTCCAATCCAGCTTTTATCTATCTCATCATAGAAGCGATGGTTGAAGCGGGAATCACCATGGGTTTTAAGGCTGATCAGGCGCAAGAGCTTCTCCTGGAAACAATTGAGGGATCGATCGCTCTACTCCGCCACTCCAAATCATCTCTTGCAGAGCTCCGGTGGCAGATCGCCTCTCCCGGTGGAACCACGATTGCTGGGCTCAATGAGCTTGAAGCACACAAGGTGCGACATGGTATCACTCGTGGTATTGTGAGAACCTATGAGAGAGCCGAAGAGATGGAGGAGTAACCTCTATCTCTGTCATCCCTATTCTTGGCGATTCGAATTTTTCGACAGATCTGATGAGAAATTGACTCTCTCTAGGACTTCGCTATGAATGCGAGCCTATAGTCGTGCATCACCCTTTCGTAGCTCTTGTTTAGAGGGACAATAGCGCGTGCACGAAACTTCCCACGAACCTCCTCTTCATGCACCTTCGGCATGAATCTGGATATGATTCCTGGGATGAAGGAGAGAGTGAAAGCGTACCAATCGATCTTCCAACCACGTCTACAAAGGGTCGCTGAAACACCCACACGGAGTAGACCTATGACAATTGCCGCCCCTATCAGGAAGTAGGGGATCGCGACTGGGCAGCCCACCAGTAGTGTGATGATCGCTCCTGTCGTTGCTATGAAAGCAAGAATTCCAAGACCATTGATGAGCATCTTCTTGAGCGCTTGTCTCTCGAGATCTTTAAAGAGAGTCAGCCCCTCCTTAACTGCATCAGGATCCTTTTCGAGGAGTCCTTTTAGCAGAGAAGGAGTCTTCAGATTGGCTTCATTGGCCATCCAAGGTTGGACGCGTCTTGCGAGCTTCTTATGTTTGAGATGGAGGGCGCTCTGTTTCATCTTCTCCAACTTCTCTTCCTTTGATCGAGTGCTGCCCTTAAACTTCTTATCTCCCTTAATGCGAATCTCATTCACCTCTTTAGGGGAGAGCTCCAGATAGTCACTCTCTAATGCTGCCAAGTTATAGATTAAGAAATGGCCAGCGACTTCATCCAATCTTGATTTATACTTTGTGAGCACTCCGCGATAGAAGAGTGGCTCTTTTGCGACTTCTGCTTCTATCGTATTGAACAGTGTACGGATTTTTCTCGTCTGGCTCTCTCCAAAGAGCTTCACAAATTTCTTGGGATTCTTATTCAACATCGATGTTAAGTTTTTTAAGGCTTTAGGACTGTTCACAGCGTTGAAGTCCAAAAGCATATTAAATTGCTCAAAAATGCTGAAGTCGAATTGACCGATGAATCGCAGTTCACGCACTATTGAGATAGAGTCGACAATCCCCTCAAACACACACAAGGCGATACCGATGATACAGGCGATGGGGAGAAAGAGGGAGATTGCTTTGGTAGCCGGGATAATTTGAAGGTTTCTGGCTAAAGTTATCCCAGACCCAACGCTGCTCACGATGTTTGGGGCGACTCCAGCTAGACGCATAGTAGAGTCTAGAGCTGCCTCATTGTCTCCCTTTAGGATCGATTTCCCTAGAGTCGTTACTGAAGTGTAGAGGTCGCCAGGGAGCGTGAGTAGATTGGTGACGCTCGGGGAGTTGGGACTGGCCGGACTCCCATAGAGAGAGAGATTGCTGGTATCTGTGACAAAACGGCGATAGACTCCAGGCATAGCAGATGAGAGGGGCCTACTCTTAGCTCCTTCACTCTCTCTGATAGGGAGATATATCGGTGTTGTTATACTACACATATTAATACTTATCTATTTATGGTCTAGGTTACTATTATATCATATAATCTAATAAAAATTAGTATAAACATTAATTTAAATTCTCAATAATAAATTTTTTACTTGTCTAAAGGGTCTCATTCAATTAGGCTGGAATCATGAAGATATTTTGGATTCTATTACTTTTCCTTGTGGGCACTATAGAAGCATCGCCCTTCCGCCCCTCTCCAATACCGGTTCTCGAAACTCAGATGGAGTTCAAGGAGAAGGACTTCTCCCATCTCTTGGGTAGACTCCCTGGGCTCAGCGACTCACTGCTGAAGATGCACTTTACCCTCTACGCGGGCTATGTAAAAAACACCAATGCTCTTGCAGTAGCTCTCTCTGAAATGCGTGAGGACAAGTCTGACCGTTCCATCGCATATGGAGCGCTTAAACGCCGCTTTGCCTGGGAATTTGATGGGATGTATCTGCATGAACTCTATTTTGGCAATCTCGGCGGTAAGACTCCTCTCAATTCTAAAAGCTCCCTCTATAAAAAAATCGTTTCAAATTACGGCTCCTATGAAGCGTGGGAGAGAAATTTTAAAGCCACCGGATTGATTCGAGGAATTGGCTGGGTCATCCTCTATCTAGATCCCATCGGTGGATTTATCAATAATATCTGGGTCGATGAGCACAACATCAACCATCTTCCAGGCGGAACCCCTCTACTCATCATGGATGTATGGGAACATGCCTATATCACAGAGTTTGGCCTCAACCGTGGTAGGTATATCGACGTCTTCTTCGATAATATCGACTGGTCTGTTGTTCAAAAGCGCTTTGAACTGAGCAATCTTAGATAAGAGTACTTCAAGTAATTTGACACTTACGATAGTGTTTTTTTGGGTAGCGCATCGAGCTTTTTAAGTTTTAAAACAAGTATAAGAAGTGTCCCAGTTGAGATGAGGAGCATAACTCCTGATGGAAAAAAAGTATGGGTTGTGAGAAACCGATAGGAGAAAAAAGCGTCCAAAAGAAGGATCAGCATCAGTGAGGCGTAGAGCCCCCATTTGCGCAAGGCAAAGGTCTGGATGCTTGTGAAGACGAGAGAGAGTCCAAAGAGACCTCCCCCCATTAGTGAGGGTAGACTTTTTTTCATGATGAATCCCATCAGCCCGCCTGCAAAGACGAGGATTGAATAGATAAGTATAATTGTTCCCATCGTGTGGATTGTTGTTTTTGTTTTATCCATGAGTTTCTCCTGTTGCTACTTTTTTTCTTTGAAGTGTATGAACTCTTTCCTCTAAAAAGATCTATTGTACAATTGTTATAATGAAACACAAGACAAAGTTCGACTGGGTACTTGTTTTTTATTCTTAGGAGCGCAATAATGCTTGCATTATAGAAACTGTTATAGGGAAAGCATGTATACAGAATATCTGGGACCGATAGATCGAGAAAATCTTACCAACTCTGCCTCGTCACTTGAACAAGCAGCAAGAAAACTGCAGCAGGGCCAGATTATAGCGTTCCCTTCAGAGACCATCTATGGGTTGGGTGGCAGTATCTTGAATGCTAAGACCATTCAGCGTATTTTTGAAGTGAAGAGTAGGCCGCAAGATCTGCCCCTTCCAATCGCTATCTCGAACATCGATCAGATGAAATTCATAGCTTCCGAGATTCCTTTCGAATGTCAGTGCCTAGCTCGAGAGTTTCTTCCTGGCCCCTTAACGCTCGTCTTGAAAAAAAATCCACGTCTCTCTTCTAAGATCACTGGGGGTAATGAGAGCGTTGCGATCCGGTTTCCTTCTGATCCCATTGCTCAACGGCTTATTGAAATGACTGGCTGCCCTCTAGTCTTTCCCTCAGCCAACATCTCAGGAAAACTCAGCCCCACTAAACCCATTCATGTTCGTGAGGATCTATATGGAAAGATCGATGGCCTTGTGGATGGTGGCGAGACAGAATATGGTATGGAGTCAACTGTAATCTCGCTCGAAAATCCCTCCCAACCCCTTCTTCTTCGCTTTGGTGTGATCTCTCATCGCCGCATTGAAAAAGTATTGGGACGCCATGTTCAGATTCATCCTATCGCCCTCTATAAGCAAGGGAGCTCCTCCTCCCATCAACTTAGATCAGCTGTTCGTCTCTTCTCCTCATGGGATGAGATGAAGATCTACTTGAAGCTGAGTAGTAGCAGTAAACGGCTTGTGATGAGTGGTGATGATTCTCCACTTACTTCGACCTGTGATCATTTTAGATTAACCACTAAAAATCTCTATGAAGGACTCCGTTTAGCTGATCGTGATGGGTATGCAGAAGTGCTGGTCCACTGCTCACCCGCAATCGGACAAAATGAGTTCCTATTAAACCGTCTTAAGCAGATCGCAAGGACGTAATCCCCTCATCCAGACGGTAACTCTTCGAGGATCTCTTCAAAGACTTTCAAGAGAGGCGCCTGCTGCTCATGGCCATAATGGGAGAAATCGGTGAGCAGATGTTGTAATGAGGAGTTGGATTCATCATCTCTATAAGAGTTCGCAGCCTCAAGAAGGGTCGAGGTGCCTACGAAGGGTGCGCCCCAAGGGGTAGTGAGTGCAAAATGGAGAAGTTGAGCGCACTCTTTTAGCTGCGCAATCTGGGCGGCATCTTTGGCATCAAGATCTAATTTTTGTATGTCAGCAGCTACCTTTTTTAAAAAGGCAGGATCATGGGCGACTCTTTCAGACTTAGTCAGTTGCTCCCAGTCATCATGAAAAGTTGTAAGGTCTTCTCTAAGATCGTGAATCACTTCGCGTCTGTCTGCCATTGGAGAGCTCCTCTTCTATCATTCCAGAGTTTAAGTGCACGTTTTTTATGCTCATAGCCTAAGATCGAGAGGGAGGCCGTTGAAAGAACTAATCGGCATCCAGCTTCCATCGGGAGTTCAAGCCACTGCGCTGTGAGGGCTCGCATTATGTGGCCGCTGGAAAAGAGGGCGATATTTCCCTCAAGCGTCTCCAGCTTCTCAATCAATAGATCGACGCGAGCTTTAACTGCAGCAACTGATTCTCCGTTGGGAGCCCCATGAGTAAAGATATTCCAAGTTGGATCTTTTTTATGGATCTCCTCGCTCTTGACTCCTTCGTAATCGCCGTAGTCCCACTCTAAGAGTTCATCAATAATGAGGGGTTTGAACCCGCAGAGTATAGAGGTCTCATGGGCTCGCTTTAGGGGGCTGGAGAAGAGGTGGTCAAAACTCACATCTCGAAGGCACTCTCCCAATTGAGCGGCCTGCTCTTTTCCCTTCTCAGTCAGCGGAATATCTGTGAAGCCGGTGTGTCTCCCATTTCGAGACCACTCCGTCTCTCCATGCCTAACAATATAGATCTGCCTCACTCTATCTCTTGATGCTCTTCAATTTCTAGATCCAAACCTTCCCAATCGTTATCGAGAAGAATCACTTCTGAAAAGAGCCCCTTGAGTGTATCTATAGCGCTGCCGCCCCTATTTCCAGGATCTAGAACTCCTTCAAGCATATTCTGCAGTCCCTCTCTGCTGAAGATACTACGCAGTGTCTCTTGCATCACGATATGCATGATCTGGTTTGTGGGGATGCCTCCCTCACTGCTAATATTGGTGAGTTCAAGCCGTCTGATCGGCCGTAACTTACGGTTGGGCTGACCACCTGTCTTATAGGCGAGTTCGACTTTGAGATCGGTGAGGATGAGTTTTTTGATCAAAACGGATGTAGTTTCACCCTTATCTTTCGCTTTTTTCTTTTCGGAGGTGGTGTTTCTGCTCACATTATTCATAATCGTCGTCCAGTTTCCCTTCTTGCTCCTTGGGGAGTCAAACTCCAAACCGAGATAGACGTCATCAAGAAGCATCTCTTCGATCACGATATTGTCATCAAAAAAACGAGTTAAAGGCACGTCGGCTGAGAAGGAATCTATAGAGAGTGCGCGTGGAGTCTTATTGTATCCTCGGGGATTTCCGACACGAATCTGGTCTGCTTCGATCTTGGAGCTCGAGAAGTGGATATCTGCAATT
>SDBT01013726.1_pt1 | contig 12955 bp, 10 predicted proteins | sample 2277101 | NCBI WGS metagenome assembly SDBT01 (sample SAMN10404973, study PRJNA504765) | marine sediment metagenome | isolation source: marine sediment core GS10_PC15, 103 cmbsf | place: Arctic Ocean: Southern Knipovich Ridge | collected 2010 | reverse complement strand
CGGATTTGGTCTTTACCAGATGGGCGAGCGTAGTATCAACTATCTCAACTCGCGACTCGACCAGTTGTTGATTGGCGCCTTCTTGGGAGTCCAAACGCTGGGCTACTATAATTTCGCGTGGAACCTTGTTATTCAACCCATGGCTAGAATCAACCCGGTTGTCGGGCGAGTGGCTTTTCCTACCTTAGCCAAAGTGCAATCGGATACCCGGCGTCTGAAACGAGGTTTCGTGCTGATGCTCAGGGTGCTTTCGCATGTGAACTTTCCCTTGCTCCTCGGTTTGGTCGTGGTAAGCCCGAGTCTGGTGCCACTGCTTTTCGGCCAACAATGGGTTCCCGCGGTGATCTTGGTCCAAATCCTTGCCTTCGTGGCGTTAATACGGTCTGTCGGAAACCCGGTGGGTGCGTTGTTGCTGGCTAAAGGCAGGGCGGACCTGGGGTTTGTATGGAATACAATACTTCTCGCCGGTCAACTTTTCGGTGTCTCTATTGGGCTGTATGTACGGGGCCCGATCGGTGTAGCCGTTGCGTTACTTGTTCTCCAAGTCATCTATTACTTCTTCGGTTATGCCTTCTTGATCCGAAGGCTTATCGACCTCAGCTTGCGTGATTACGTAACAAGTATTGCGCCAGCGCTGGCCCTTTCGCTCACCATGGCCGTTTTCGTGGCCCTGATTCCTTTCCTTACGATTGGCCTGCCCCTTGCAGCAGTCCTCGTAATACAGATTGTTTCCGGTGCAGCAGCCTACATTGGTCTAAACTGGCTTTTCCGGCGAGAACATACCTTGGAACTCACGAATCTCGTGCTTGGGAAACATTAGCAGATGTCGCGTTTAACGATTATCCACAGTTGCCCTGTCTGGTTGCATTGCACCATGACGTGGCTGCATAACCAAATCAGATTCCTCCCGAACACGATCGAATCCCACATAGTATGCGAGCGTATGGAGAATCTGGATCAGTTCAGTTTGCCGAATGTCCACTGTGTGGCCCGGGCGCCACGCTGGCAGTATTACTGGGACATGGGCCTCCGCAAGCTCCGGCTTCGTCGTCACCTCGGTTTTCTCACACGTATCGCGAGAGAACATGATGCACATGTGTTGCACTCACACTTCGGGAACGTTGCCTGGAGGAATCTCGGTGCCGCGGAACAGGCCGGAATGAAGCACGTGGTTACTTTCTATGGTTTGGATGTCAACAAGCTGCCCACGAAGGACAAGCGCTGGCTGCGGCGTTACCGGGAACTGTTCCGGTCTGCTGATCTGGTTCTTTGCGAAGGTCCGCACATGGCCCAATCGGTGCGAAAACTTGGCTGCCCAGCCGAAAAGGTCAAAGGGCATCACCTCGGCGTGGAGATTTCCCGGCTCGACTTTCGGCCCCGTCAATGGCAAGACGGCGAGGTGTTGCGGATATTGATTGCGGCAACGTTTCGGGAGAAAAAAGGCATACCGTATGCCTTGGAGGCAATAGGCGCTTTGCAGCACGAAGTTCCGCTCGAGATCACTTTGATTGGTGACGCTGCTCCAGAACCTGAAAGCCATGCTGAAAAATCGCGAATTCTCGAAGTGATCGAGAGGCACAAGCTTCAACCCCGGATGCGCATGTTGGGTTTTCAGCCTCATCGCGTTTTGCTTGAAGAAGCTTACCGACACCATATTTTTCTTTCACCGAGCGTTACGGCTGCTGACGGTGATACCGAAGGTGGCGCACCCGTATCTCTTATCGAGATGGCAGCGACAGGTATGCCTATTGTCAGTACGGTGCATTGCGACATTCCTGAAGTGGTACGTCGGGGCGAGACCGGCTTATTGGCCGAAGAAAGAGACGTGGATGGCTTGCTGACTCATTTGAGGTGGTTGGCCGATCACCCGGGTGCATGGCGACCAATGCTTGACGCGGGAAGACAACACATAGAAAAGGAATACGATGCGTCTCAGCAGGGGCGAAAACTCGCTGCTCTATATGAGAAAGTGGTTGCGAGGAAGCCTTGTCCAAGCAAACAAGGGTACGAGTCCCGTCAGGGGAAGCACTGATGAGAAGAGACAAGTATCCTCATCTGGAAAGATTTTCCAAAACCGTCGCTTTACCGACGGAGAGCCTGGTCAAGGCGTTCGAGATCGAGCGGGTTTTCCATGCGCGAATACTCGATGAGCCATCCGTCGAACGTCGCAAGGAAATGTATCAGGAGGTTTACGATACGGTTCATCCCATTTACGGAAAATCGGCGACGAACATTCTGTCAGGAAGGAATCCCAAGGACGAGATGGTACGTCTGTTTAGAAAGGAATTGGAAGGAAAAGCAGTCCTGGATGTGGGCTGTGGGGAAGGGTATTTCCTGGCGAGCGTCGCCAGACTGTTGGAACACAAGCGACTCATGGGAATTGACGTATCGATTCCGCCGCAATCTAAACGCCATCCGGAGATCGAATTCATCTCGAAGGATATCATTCGCTTCGATGTGGACCGGCAATTCGACGTGGTATTCTCCGATCAGGTACTGGAGCACATCGCCTCGGCCGACTTGCCGACGCATCTGAAATCCATCAAGAGATCGCTACGGAGCGGCGGTCTCCTTATCGTTAGTCTGCCAAACCGCGTTTTTGGTCCCAGCGACGTCACGCGAATCATCGATTCTTCGTATACCAATAGGGTCCCCGCACAAGGCACGCATCTGAATGAGTCAACCTATGGCGAACTGATTCCCCTTCTTCGAGATGAGGGATTCGCGAACTTCAAGACTCCTCTTCCGCTATCCGTGTCAAGGCGTTTGCCGTGGTTGCGACGTTTCCGAATGAATCCGTCCATTTGGGTAGGCGTAGAAAACCGGCGGCTACTGCTCAGTGCGTTGTATTGTCTGAAGCGTAGGGGGCGATGTATAGCCAGATTCCCCATTACGTTAATCTCTACCGCACCTTGAATAGGCAACACTGTGGCACGAAGCAATCGAAAACCTGACGGCAAGAAAGGACTATTCCTCCTATTTGGCGGATTCTCTCCAACCATTATCCAGTCACAGGTAGTCACGCATATTGAGTCCATGCGGAGAATAGGGTTCGATATCGACGTCTGGGTGTCTGCCGAAAGCCGTGAGATTTACGAGAGTAGCTGTGCGCAAGCAGACAGCTTGAAGAAACATTGCAACGTACCGATAAAGGTTTTTAAGGGAGTCCGGGCCAACCTGCCCTTTTCGGAAGTATTCAACGCCGCCTTATTGCTAAGAATGCTGCATCGTGACAACGTTCGGCCGTCCTTTATACATTGCCGAACCGAATATGCCGCAACCGTAGCGGCCCTGATTAAGCCGTGGAAGCACTTTCGACTGATTTGGGACTCTCGCGGCGACAGGACAAGTGAGTATTTGCTTGTCAGACGTGATTGGAGCCTTTTGAAACGGATCCTTTGTCTGCATGCATATTGGAACATTCGATGCCGTCTAGCCGCCGCAGACCGATTTGCGGACGCGGCGATCTTCGTCTCCGAGCCCTTGCGAAAACTCCACGCCAGAAGCGTGGCGGAACGCAGTACGGAGATTATCCCTTGTGTGGCAGAGTCTGCGTATTTTCATTTCAGTCCCGAGGTGCGGTCTTCCGTTCGAGATGAACTTCATTTTGCGCCCTCGGATAAGGTGTTGCTCTACAGCGGGTCAACTGCTCCGTGGCAATGTCTTTCCGAGTCAATCGCCTTGATCGAGCATTTGATCCGTACGGACCCTTCCGTGAAGGCCCTCATACTCACGCCCCACGTCGACAAAGTGCAGCAGTACCTTCGGCACATTCCGAAAGAGAGAGTAGTTCTTAGGTCCGTAGCAATGCGGGAAGTCAACCGGTATTTGAATGCCGTCGACTACGGCATCCTTTTGAGAAGGAAGAATGCCATCAATCATGTCGCCTTTCCTGTTAAGTTTGCGGAATTCTGCCTGGCGGGACTGCCTGTGATCATGACCGACGCCGTTAGCCCCATATTCGCCGTCAGTCAGCGGCTGCAAAACAGCATCCCCTACGATTTCGACATGCCCTTCCGGTTGCCTTGCCCGTTGCCGGACGAATCGCGAAAAAGAATCGCAAAAGATGCCAAGCAGGAAGTGTCCAGAGACAGCGTACTGGAGAAGTACAAGAGGATCTATTCGGGTTGTTGACAGACCCAGCCAGCACCCTTCCCTACGCCCAGAACACTTGCAGGTCGTTCCGATGTTAGCACAGCACGCATTGCACTCCGAAAAACACGCTATTGACCGGTGGATACTGTGGCTCGTTATTATCCTGGCAATGCTTCCCTTTGGTCAGGTGTTCTATCTGAGACTCGGGTTTGTTACGTTGTCTATCTTCGAGCAACTGTATCTTGTTCTGATGATGGTATTGACGGCCAAGATCCTTTGTGAAAAACGAGTGAAGTATCCTCTCGCTCTGTTCTTGTTCTCTTCGACGGTGATTATAAGCGTTCTTCTCTCGTCAACCATAGGTGGCGTTCCCGCCACAGATGCCCTCCGGCAGATGCGTTTCTATCTGCCGTTCTTGGTGGCGACGCTCTTACTGGCGGCAGACATCAGACTGCCGCTGGCTCGGTATCTCAATCTCTTGATGATTGCCTCGGTCGTCAGCAGTCTGTCCGCATTGTACATCCACCATGTCGCGCCGGACTTTCTTGCGAGTTGTTTCGTGGCATCCGAGGAAGTCCAGGACACCGCACTCATTCACGGACGTCTGTATTGGGTAAACTCGCATTTGACGCTATTCGTGCTCTTGTGCGTCTTTCTAAGACTCCCCGGCATTTCCAGACCAATGGTCCTATTGGCCTTTGCCATCTCCTTTGCTGCCGCGTTCAACACTTCGAGTCGCACGGTTCTGGCAGGGTGCGTGCTGTTTATCCTCGGCGCATTGATTACGGTGGCCGGTCTGCGACAAGCCTTTTCCCGGATTGCACTAGTCACCACTCTTGTGCTGTTGTCAGCGATTCCGGTTTGCAGTATCTATCAAGAAGACGAGCGAGTGCGGGACCTGATAGACAGGCGATTCTTTGGGTCCGGTGACGTAGAGAACGTGTACGAACGGGCCGTCATGACAAACCGCATGCCTTACTATGAACAATACCTCGAAAGCTTCCGTCGTCACTTCCCCGTTGGGCAGGGGCTGGGACGCCCATTATCGGTCGCGTCAACGCACGATATTTTCATATCGGATGTATCCTTCATATCCTTTCTGCTTCCCTTTGGAGCAATGGGCATTCTTCTTTTCGGAGTGTTTGTTATGAAGCTGGTCACTCTCATCAGGCGTGCACCGGCCGCCGTCCGCTCCGACTCCAGGAACCTGTTCTTGCTCCTGCTGGTTGTTTCTCTCCTAATGTCACTGAACATGGATCTGTTTTCGCGGCATAACTTCGTTATCCACTTTACTCTGTTGGTGATGATGCTCCAAAACCAGACGCCCCTTGATACGAAGAAACGCCACGAGCGTCGCTATGTGCAGACGCCATACTGTCGACGCCAGCTTCGTGGCCTGCGGACTTGACGATGGAAAAGACAGTCGAAATCAACGCAAAGAGAATAATGCCGTCGGCGGTTGGCGCTGTAATTACAACCTATCAGCCCGGCGACAGGTTGCAACACCGGGTCGAGAGAAGGTATGCTTGCAAACATTGCTGGGGACCTCCTTGTCCTTTCACGCACGTCTTGTGACGTCTGGGATCGCGCGAAGTCTTCAAGGAACCCCGTCCTTTTTCACTATCAACATTCACCCTGAAATCTGCGAAGGTTCAGGTAATGGAACAGTCATATGAGTAGCGAAACCTTCACGATCGTCATGTGTACGTATAATGGTGAGTTGTATGTGTCCGATCAACTTTCGAGCATCGCATCGCAGACCCGTTTGCCGGATCGTCTTCTTGTTGTGGACGACCGTTCTTCCGACCGGACATGTAAACTGGTATCTGATTTCGCTCGGCGTGCCCCGTTTGCCGTGGATCTCCTTGTCAACGACGAAACCCTCGGAGCAACAAAGAACTTTGAAAAGGCTATTGAACTCTGTGAACCGGGGTTAATCGCGCTCTCGGATCAAGATGACGTGTGGAACCCGGATAAACTCGAGCGGCTGGAATCCGTCTTTCTGAAGTATCCCGCAACCGGCGCCGTCTTTTCCGATGCATCTGTAGTGGACCAGTTCCTAAAACCATTGGGATACAGTATGTGGGAAAGCACCGGGTTCGAGGCCCGTTTGCAGAACGAACTCGTGAATGACCAAGCGTTTGAAGTTCTCCTGAAGCGGAATCGTGCAACCGGCGCAACCATGGCGTTCCGCAGTGAATATCGTGATCTTGTGCTGCCGATTCCCGACCAATGGGTTCACGATGGATGGATCGTCTTGCTCATCGCCGCCGTAAGTTCCATTCGGCTTGTTCAGGATTCGCTCCTGCTCTACCGCCAGCACGACCAGAACTTGATTGGCGGTGTTAAGAAGACGATCTCGAGCATGATTCGCCAAGAAGGACTCGCTCACCTGCTGGCACGCTTGCGACAATCCCACCAAATCGAGTTGGCATCAGAAGCAGACAGATATGAGCAAGCATATCAGCGGCTTCAGCGAACTGCTTCCGTCGACCCTCAGCGATTGAGCGCGCTTACGCGGAAAACCCGACATCTAAGACTTCGGGAGAGCTTGGCAAAGCCGCGATTGAAGAGGTTGCCAACGATCCTTACGGAACTGTTGCTGCTGCGATACAAACGCTTTTCCAATAGGTCCTATCCGGCCTTGCGGGACCTGCTGAGATAGCCGTCGATGTTCTGTACCAGTGAGCGGCGAATAACTGACCGTGTTGACGCATCCGTTATTCTTGAGGTATTTCCAATGGCTCAAGACGCGGAGGTTAGCAGTGATGCGACATGGAAACTCGGAGCGAGAAACGTTTTGGCAAGGGGTGATTCGGGGACAAGAGGTAAGCGGATTGTCCATTTCGGCGTTCTGTCGGATGGCTGTCGCATCATCGTGCCGAGGCAATGCGATGCGGACTGGCTGGGTGAGATTCTCGAAGCATTGCGAGGGTCGTCGTGCTGAACTTCTCGCATCAAACAAGCGTGTTCCTCTTCATGGAGCCCGTCGACATGAGGAAGAGTTTTCGCGGCTTGTGCCTGTTGGCCGAGTCCGTATTGAAGGAGGACCCGGCATCGGGGCCGGGTTCGGCGTGTGATTCCCGTGCGGCTGTTCAACTGGTCCAGCGAAAACCATCATATCGGCCGGGCCGACGGCGCCATCCGATTGCTCGACGAACTGGCCTCGCTGAAACTGCAACCTACGCAGCGCGTGTTGCTGTTCGGACACAGCCATGCCGGGAACGTGTTCGCCCTGATGACCAACCTGCTCTGCGGCGATCGCCGGGCGATCCGACGATTCTTCGCCGCGGCCGATATCTACTACCGATGGCCCGTGGTCGGCTGCATCGATATTCCCGCCTGGGGCCGGGTGCGCGATTGGCTCAGCAGTCCCGTCCCGCCGTTTTCCGGCAGGGCCTTGGATAGCCGGCACGCCGTCTACACCCGCAAGCGTTGGCTAGTCTTCCACGCCGAAGAAGTCACCCGCCGCTTCTACCGCCGTGCCGCGTGAGCCACGCAGCCGTAGGGTGGGCTTCGCCCACCACGCAGTGGAGAGTGGTAAGTTATGAGTGTGCCACTGCTTCGCAGAAGCAGTGCTCTCGACGTCCAACTTCCGTCACTGCCTACTATCCACTAACCACTAATCACTGTTTACCGCTTACTATCCACTAACCACAATCCACTACCCACTGCGTCCTACCCACCGCCCGCTCTGGCTGACCTTTCCGCGCCGATTTGGGCGCAGCTAAGTCCAACTGACTCAACCAGTCGGATTGCTCTGAAAAAACGTGGCCGTTGCTGCCGTTTGCCCCTCTTCCCGCCCGACGGCCGGCCCGATTGCCGAATAGCACGTCCTCGACCGTCTGGCCCGATCCGACCGCAACCGTATGAAAACCGCCCGCGTCAGGGTCGGGAAGCGTCTGCGTCCAACCGGTCCGCGGCACCAGGCCCACGATATACGTCCCCATGGGAACCTCGGCAAACGAGTATTCACCATGCGGCCCGGTCATGTCGAACAGCTCGTCCAGATCCCAAAGCCCGTTTTCGTTCTGATCCAAGTAGACTTTCCAACGAGGCATCCCCGGTTCACGCTGATCCCGAATCCCATCGCCATCATGGTCGTTGAACACCGTGCCATGGATTTCGCCCGGCACTGGTTGAGTCTCATACGCCCCCATGTCGACGCACTCGCCGCTAATCCGCGGGTTACCACCCATATCCGTCACCAACGGATTCCCGTCCGCATCCACAGCCCAAGCATCATCCCCCGCATCAATCGCCGGACTATCGGATAACAGCCGCAAGTCGCCATAGTCATCATCCTCAGTTCCCCAAAGCCTATCCACCCCCGCCGAAGGCATCCGCACAAACCGCGGATCTATTGGATCGGCTGCCGTTCCCACAAGGTTGCCGTTGACTCCGTCTTCAATGCCCGACATCTCGCTTCCGTCGCCAATGAGGTTGTGCGAGCTAGTGTCTTCCACCAGCCCATGAATATCTGGTCCATCGTTACGGGGTGTATTGCCGGCAATAATCGTGTTGTGTACGGTCAGCGTACCCCAGCCGGCGCTAATGAGAATCCCGCCGCCTCTGTTATCAGCCGAATTGCCTGTGATCGTCGAGCCGATAGCCGTCATCGTGCCGGAGCCGTACATCCCTCCACCGTGTTCGGCCGAATTGCCAAAGATCGTCGAACCGCTGACCGTCAACGTGCCAGGGAACGCGTTGCGAATTCCTCCGCCTTTGTAGGACGCCGAATTGCCTGAAACCATCGAGCCGGTGAGCGTCACCGTGCTGGAGTTGTAGATTCCACCGCCCTCGGTGGCCGAATTGCCCGCGATCATCGAGCCGGTAACTGTCAGCGTGTTGGAACTGTAGATTCCGCCGCCCTCGGTGGCCGAATTGCCCGCGATCGTCGAGTTGTTGAGCGTCAGCGTGCCGGCGTTGTAGATTCCGCCGCCGTTAGTGGCCGAATTGTCTAAGACCGTGGAGCCGGTGAGCGTTACTGTGCCCAAACTGCCGTAGATGTAGATTCCGCCGCCCTCGGTGGCCGAATTGTCTAAGACCGTGGAGCCGGTGAGCGTTACTGTGCCCCTTAAGTGGTAGATCGCGCCGCCGTTGGCGACGGCAGAATTCCCTGAGATCGTCGAGTTGGTCATCATTAGTATACTATCGCAGTAAACCCCACCGCCATCCCGAGCAGAATTCCCCGAGATCATCGAGTCAGTGACCGTGAGCGAGCCACCGTGGATCTGCTGAATTCCGCCGCCACGGAAAGCCGAATTCCCCGAGATCGTCGAGTCGGTGATCATTAGTAGCGTACCGTCGCCGAAAACGCCGCCGCCGCTAACGGTGCCGCCGCCCGCCGAATTGTCCGCGATTGTCGAGTTCGTGACTGTCAGCGTGCCGTTCACGCTGAGAATCCCGCCGCCGCCGCGATTAGATGAATTGCGCGAGATCGTCGAGTTGGTGATCGTCAGTGTGCCGGAGTAGCTGTAAATCCCGCCGCCACGGTCGGCCGAATTGCTCGCGATCGTCGAGCCGCTGATTGTAAGCGTGCCATCGGCCTTGGAAATTCCACCGCCACTGTGATTAGCCGAATTGTCCGTGATCGTCGAGTCGATGAGAGTCAGTACGCCGGAGCTGTGAATCCCGCCGCCGCGAGAGCCGGCCGAATTGTCCGAAATGGTCGAGCCGGTGACCGTCAGCGCGCCATAGCTGTAAACCCCGCCGCCGTACCAGGCCGAACCACCAGTGATCGTTAGGCCGACCAGATCAACTTCGCCGACGAAAATCGTGAAGACTCGGCTCTTGTTATCGGCGTTGATACTCAGTGAGCTGAGCGACGAAGCGTCTATTTGCACGGACCAGTCTACCGAGAGCGAACTGCCCGCGAGCGTGATCTCGCTAGCATCGAGTGCCGCATCAAACGTGATCGGTCCGACGATCTCTTCCACACCGCCGTAGAAGAGCGCCTCGCGCAACGACACCAGACCGTCGTAAAGATCGACCGTGTCGGCCGGTATCGTGACCACGGCAGAAGGTATTTCGCGTCCGGCCGGTGGATCGGCCTGGTACTCATAGGCGCCGATGTCGACGCGACCGCCGTGGATGCGAGGTAACCCGTCCAGGTCGGTCACGAGCTGCGGCGGCACGGCACTGCTGTCGCCTAAGTTGATGGCCGGGCTCTCGGCCGTCAGGTGCAGATCGCCCGGGTCATCGTCAGCGGTCCCCCAAGTCCCATCGGCGCCCGGGCTGGGGTTCTGTACAAACCGAGGATCCACGCCGATCAGATTGAATCCGCTATCGATTGTCAAAGAACCCTCAATATCGGCACCGTTGGCATCTACGTTCAGGCTCACGATCGAATTAGTGGCCGTCAACGTGCCGTTGTAGCTGTTGATCCCGCCACCCGAATTACCCGAGATCGTCGAGGCAGTGACCGTCAGTGTGCCGGAGTAGTTGTAAATCCCGCCACCCGAATTACCCGAGATCGTCGAGGCAGTGACCGTCAGTGTGCCGGAGTAGTTGAAAATCCCGCCGGCACGGTCGGTCGAATTGCTCGCGATCGTTGATCCGGTGATCGTCAATACGCCGGAACTGTAGATTCCTCCGCCATCGTCATCAGCCGAATTACCCGAAATCGTCGAGCCGGTGATCGTCAGCGAGCCGGAGTTGTAAACCCCGCCGCCGTCCCGGTCGAATGCGTTACCGCCGGTAATGGTTAGATCGTCGAGTGTCACGTCGGTTACATTGTCGGCATAGACGACGTGATAGGCGTCGCCAGAGGAATGGTCTCCACTGGCGTCCCGGTCGCCCGAGAGGATGGTTTCGGTGCCGTGGCGTGAGTCGAGGTCGGCTTCGTCGCCGTAGAAGCCGCCGTAGAGTGAAACGCCGTCGAGCATCGAGAAGCCTTCCTGCGCCGATGGCTTGTAGGTTCCTTCCGCGATCCAGATTGCGGTGATGTCGTTTTCGGCGGCGCCGTCGGCGTTGAGCACCTCGGCTTGGTCCAGCGCGTCTTGTAAGTCTGGGTAGGCGGTTTCCCAGGCGAGGCCGTCGGGTGTCGGCGCCATACTGTCGGCGTCGACGTGGAGTGGGCCGATGGATAATAGCCAGCGGCCTTCGAGTGGCTCGACGCGCAACGGGCGACGCTTGGGTAAGAGTGCGTTTTCGTTGGGGGTGGAAAAGAGCTGTCGGAGGCGGGCGAATCTTGGTCGCATGGTGCTGAACTCCTCGGTAGATCGATGAGGGGTGCCCTAGAGCTACGCCCACCAGCATACCAGGTCAGAAATGCCTAGTCAAACTTTCGGGGACCATTTCCGCGAAACGGCCCTGTAGAGGGGCGCAGGGTGCGTGAAACGCACCGAGCACGGCTGGTTTGGACAGGATTACAGGATCAACGGGATGAGGGGGAAAACGGAAGGAAAAAAGGGAAACGTGGGAAAAGGGGAAAAAGAAAAATGAAAGGTGGGAAAAGGGGAAAAAGAAAAATGAAAGGTGGGAAAAGGGGAAAACGGAGAGTGGAAAACGGAAGGAAAAAAGGGAAACGTGGGAAAAGGGGAAAAAGAAAAATGAAAGGTGGGAAAAGGGGAAAACGGAGAGTGGAAAACGGAAGGAAAAAAGGGAAAGGTGGGAAAAGGGGAAAAGGGGAAAAGGGGAAAAAGAAAAATGAAAGGTGGGAAAAGGGGAAAGCGGAGAGTGGAAAGCGGAAGGAAAAAAGGGAAAGGTGGGAAAAGGGGGAAAAAGAAGAAGCTGAGTGTTACTTGCCGGTTGTTTCCGTCTTTCGCATTAATTAACCGTCGTGCATTCACACATTTTCAGGAAGACAGGATCTATATCCGCACCGTGACCTGGAGTATCTGGCAGAATCATATCTCCAACCTCATACCGTACCCCGCCAATAACCGGATCTTCTTTCAACGCAAAACAACTATCGAGGTTTGCATCGCGGATATTTGGCTTTGCGTAAGCAAGATGAGCCGCTGCCGACAAGCCCACTCGTGTCTCCATCATAGAACCTATCATGCAGGGAATCCCTGCGCCTTCGGCAATCGCGTTGATCTTTATCGCCGCGTGAATACCTCCCGATTTCGATAGTTTGATGTTGAACTTATCACAGCATCCCATGGATGCAAGCTTAAACGCGTCATGGTGGTCAAACAACGATTCATCGGCCGTAATCCCGATCGTAGTATTCTGCCGAATACGGCGCATATTCTCATAATCCCAATAAGCCACAGGCTGTTCGCAGTATTCAATTCCGATTGGCTCAAGTGTTTTTAGAATACGCACTGCCGTCCTGTAATCCCAGCCCTGATTTGCGTCAAGCCGCATAGGCAGATCAACTCCAATGGCTTTTATGATCTTCCTAACTCTCTCGATGTCCTTACTGAAGGTTTCTCCCAGTTTGATCTTAATGGCTCTAAAGCCCTGTTCTTTTATCTCGACGGCCTTCTCGACCATGCGATCAGGATCATCGAGCCCGACGGTATTATCTGTCCAGACAAAGCGTCTTCCTCCTCCAAGGAGAGCATACAACGGGAGTCCTGCAGCCTTTCCCAAGAGATCATACAGAGCCATGTCAAATGCACTCTTCAGCGAACTGTTGTGAGCCAGGAATCTATTGATTTCTCCCATCCGCTCTTCGATATTGAGAGGGTTCTTATGGAGCAATAGCCGGGCAAGGTCTGATGCTCCGGCCAAACTGATTGCTTGTGTATCGCCAGAAATCCCGCCCATGGGACTGGTCTCGCCCATCCCATAAATGCCTTCGTTTGTATTGATCTTTACGAATAGGTTGTGAGCGGCAGTGATTTCCATAATGGAAATCCTGAAGGGCTCTTTCAGTTCGATATCAGATTTGTAAATATCGATGCTG
>SDBT01013725.1_pt1 | contig 12956 bp, 17 predicted proteins | sample 2277101 | NCBI WGS metagenome assembly SDBT01 (sample SAMN10404973, study PRJNA504765) | marine sediment metagenome | isolation source: marine sediment core GS10_PC15, 103 cmbsf | place: Arctic Ocean: Southern Knipovich Ridge | collected 2010 | reverse complement strand
TAATCCATCCCTCCTGTTCCTGATTAAGTACAAAATCATAATCAAGATCATCGATCGTAAAATTTGGATCGGGACTGTCTCTAAAGGTTTCCTTAAATATTCGTTCGATCTCTTCTTGCGAGGAACAATGCGTTTTAAACTCCAGTGGTCCTTCCATGGTTGAATAATATCCCATTACAATTACTCCTTTTCTAGCCGCAAAGCGGCAGGTATTTCTTGACTGTTGTTTTTTGGTCCTCGTAGTAGGCCGGTGTAAGAGACTGGCTGGTTTCTTTACCGAGTAGATCTTTGAGGAACTGGGTTTCATCAATACAGCTCTTACCTTTAAATCCCTTGGTTTCGATCTTGATTTCACCGTCGCTCGATATATCCACTATTATTTCTTTCACTTTAAACCTCCTTTCTTATTGCATCCGCATATGTAAGCGAATGCCTGAATCAGTTCTTTTCTCAATGACCATGTAGCCTTTTCGCCTGGCCTCGACCCTGGTTTTTTCCACTGCATAAGCCTGTTTCAGGAGACCTCCGTTTTCACCTATGGTTTCACCGATATTTTGATCGAAGTAATCACACTGAAGTTCAAAGCGATCATCAACCTTGATCACTCCAATTTCATACCTAGCTCCTGGTACCTTGATGACATGATCGCACTGGCCGTCTCCACTGCCCCACCATTTAAATGTTTTCTGGTTCTTGATAAGCTCCAGGCCCAAGCGAAAGCAGGCTTGGCTGAGGGTGCTTAAATCCCTGACCTCAAGTTCGATCTTGCTTATATGGCTCATTACCTAATCCTCCTTATTTTCTTTGATGGATCATCAGTTTCAGGTGTGTTGGCCTTACGCGCCCGTGTTTTAGCCCATTCCTGTAGTGCGTTAATGTCTTCTTTCATTGTTTTTGACAGAGGCACTATGTTTTCACAGGCTGTTTGTAGACCGTCAAATAGGCTATCCTTGGCAAGTTGTTCGATCTCTGCCCCGGTCCAACCCTGAAGTATCTCAGCGTACTCAGCGGGAATGTCAGAGCTGTAACGATTATTCATAATGGCAATGATCTGTCGTCGTTCCTCGATGGTGGGGCTGTCCACAAAAAACATGGCGTCAAAACGACCCGCGCGCAGGAATTCAGGCGGGAGTTCTGATATATTGTTGGCTGTGGCCATGACCAGGATAGGGCTAGTTGTCTCTTGCAGCCAGGTTAAAAAGTGAGCAAACATGGCTGAGGTTGTACCGCCATCGGTCTGTCCTGAGGATTTCACTCCGGAAAAAACTTTCTCCACTTCATCAAGCCAGACTACTGTCTTACCGAAGGCATCAATGATTGCTGTGGCTTGTCGGATTTTATGTTCGCTTTCGCCAACCAGGGAGCCTTTTAAAGCTGATATGTCCAACCTGATTAGGGGCCAATCGAGGAGTGAGGCAGCAGCTTTACAGGAAAGAGATTTTCCCGTGCCAGGGATCCCAACCAATAGTAAGGCCTTTGGTTTGGGCAAATGTTCATTTCCAGGAAGAAAGGCTTTCTTCCTGTTATTGATGTATAGTTTGAATTGCTCCAGACCACCAACTTGATCAACAGGCACTGGCGGCCAGAACTCCATCAGCCCGGTACGCCGAATCATCTGCATTTTTTGCTCAGTAATTACTTGAGGGCAGAACTGCTTTTTCATGACCAGGCTCAGAGCAAAGGCGGTTTCGCTTTCAAACTCAGTTAGACCAAGGGCAGCTTCTACCGACTCCAGGTTGACTTCCGCGCCCACTCCTTCTCCCAGTTCTTGCTGAATAACCTGAAGGTTTTCCAGTGATGGAAGCCGGAAATCAAGTAGCGTGAAAAATTTTTCCACCTCAATGGGTAAATTTACTTGCGGACCGGTGATTACCAGGCATGAACCCTGGGCTTTCCAGATAGGCACGCTATTCTGGATTTCCTGGATAATTTCTACTGAGCCCATGAAATGATGAAAATTCTGAACAATGAGTACAGTATCATCTTGCCCGCCAAGCCACTTTAAGGCGCTTAATGGATCCGGGGTATCATCGATTATTCTTCCCGATTCAGGATCGGTAATGCCGCGAAGGCAGTCCCAGGAATGAATTTTCCAGCCCTGAGCTTTAACCGATCTAGTGGCTCTATCTGGTTCCTGGGTTACGAGGTAAAGTGTTGGGTAACCTGCTTTTAAATAATGGGTTAAATCCATAACTTGTTTCCTTTCTTTCTGCCCCAATGTCTGAGGCTGTTAAAATTAGACATAAAAAAAGCCCGCTCCGGACTTCATCCAAGCGAACCTCGCTCCTGCTTTGTTTCTAAAGGTTAAATTTACTCGATGTATTCCTCCACCAGTGAGGAATGAATATCTTCTACACAACAATCAACATTATGCAGTTCCACGTCTTTCAAGCTGGTTACCGGTTCAGTCACTGGGACAACACGATAGAGTTTCAGGTGACAGCCGTGATCCATTCTCATCTGAGCTAGCTCGGAAACAGCCTCTGCTGGTTCGTTATATCCTAAAGGATCATCAGGGGTAGCCACTATGAATCCCAGCCTATGTTCTGGATTACCGATAAGATATATAGGCCTGCTATCCTCACTATCTGAGACCGAATCAATGATCTCCTGGCCATCACCAGCATATTCATCATGTTCGTCCAGAAAATTCTTCACGTTGGCGAGTAATCCGTCTGGTCCGTATAGGGCCGCGTCATCTTTCTCAACGTTCATGCCCTTTACAAAGTTAGCCAAAGCCTTTGCAGCCTTGAGGGCATCATTAAAAAAGGATATGTTATTGATAAGACCCGATGATACCGTTGCTAATGCGTATCTCATATTGAACCTCCTGTTTAGGTTAAATAAACCCCAGTTCGACTAAAATGTTTTTGACTTGTACAACCTGACCGCAGTAATCACACCAGGCAGTTGTTGAATCGAGTTCACAATGAATGGTGATGCCGCATTCCAAACACTCTACGTCGATGAGCCCTTCCATAAAGGCTGTATCGATTACCTGGTTCAATTCTTCATCATTCATTTATGACCTTCCTTTCTTCAGTTTCCATCTGCCAGCCTTGAGCTTCCCTGATTTTTTCAATTTCTGAAGCCGGTTTAATCTCCCAGATCCAATCAAGTTCACAGTCAATTTCGAGCCACTTCACCTTGATGGCCTTTAACTCGTTAAAGCTAACGTAGCCCCATTCGGCGTTTTGGTAATCCTGATTCAAAATAGCAAAACCAAAAAACAGGTCTTCGCCATCATATTCAGTGATGAACCAATCGCAACCAGCTATGAAAAAATGCAGGTAAACAAGTTTTGCCATAGGTGGGACATCCTCAGTCTCATAAAGCCTGGGTATCCTGGCCAGTCGTTCTTCATTGGGTACATTCCACATTTTTCTTACCTCCTTAAAAACCAATGAATCTCCTGCAAAAAAGAGGCTCATTGAAAGTTTTTGATTGTCTGGTTAGTGAGGGATAGTTCCTGGAACGGTAAGCCGCAAAAGGGACAGTACCGGAATCCAAAATCATTCCAGTCATCACCTGGTTTGTGATGTACCACCTGATAGATGTTCCCGCAGGTGGGGCAATTCTCTATCTCTTCGGTGAAGGCTTCCTTGGGTTTCATGATCACTCCTTTCTTTTTGTTGATCCTTGAGAAGGTTAAACAGGCTGTTGAGAACATCCCTGGCGCGGATAAACTCCTTGATCTCCTTGCGGACCAAGTTTTTATCCGGGGTTTCGTTGATTCGTTTCTCAGAAACTCCTAGCCAGATGATGGCGACCAGGACGGCTTGTCTCAGTTGTAGATTGCAGGTCTGCGTTTCTCCAAAGGTTTCATTAAACCGTGTTCGAAGTTTGTTCAGTTCTTTTTTGAAAAAATTAATAGTCAAATACAGCCTCCTTTCTGTCTGGTTTGTGTTGGTAAAAAGCAATGTAAAATCAGGGTGTTCCGACTATATAAAGTGGTATTTTGAGTAAATACCCCTTCCGCGAAATAAAAAGGGAGCAAGACCCTGTAAAACCCTTCCTGTAAAAAAGGAAAACAGGACTGCTCCTCATTAGAGCCGGTTGATAGGCCCTAAATCAGTTCTATGCCCTTTGCATAGGTTACGACATCGATTTTAAATCTTGTCTTACCCTTGGATTCAAACTCGTAGCTTGATAATTTCCCTTTGAGTGAGACTATCTTTTTTGATGTCTGTAAGCTGTTGATGAAATCATTTATCTCGTCTGTTGGAGTAAAGATGACACAAGGAATCGTGGCGGGTTTCTGTTGCTGAACAGTGAGGTTAAACCTCAGGACCTTGCCATTCAGATAGACATCAGAGATGGTGCCTATTCCGAGAAATTGGTTCATTGGTGCTCCTTTATGTTAAATTGTTATGATTTCAATCTGTTGTGGAGTTCAGAGGCAAGTGGGGTTTATAATGGTTGTATTTGGATAGGAAGGGTAGGATAAAATCATGAAATATAATGTTAAGTAAAAGCCATGAATATCAGTATATAACCAGTATTTTCTAGTAAATTATTTTAAATCGAGACAAGTGAACGTTTAATCTTGACATAACTAGTTTATAATAGTAAAAGTAATCAATTAATAGATTTTGGTGAGGATAAACAGTTATGGCAAAAAATAATTTGAAAAGAATACTTGAGATTGAGGGCATAATTGAACCTGCTTTAGCAAGTAAAATTGACCTTAGCATTGGGACAATCAATAAAATATCAAATCAAAAACTAAAAGGATCCCCAAAAACTAGAAACCGGATAGTTAATGGGATTAATTTAATAACCGAAAAATCCTATACCCTTGAGGATATTTTTCCAGAGGTATAGATAGGGGTATTTGATTACGATGCATAAAGGATCTAAAACATAAGATTTAAATAGATTGTTGGGGTATTATAATATGGAAAACATCGAAAAGGAAGTTATGAAGCATTACGGACAGTTGCTGTTTGATAAGCCAGAAGATCTTTCCAATATTCTATCCTTTAATAGGAAAGTGTATGATTTATTTTCTGAATCGAGTATTCCAAAAAGCGATGAGACGATATGTTATACATCAAGATTGTTATTAGATGATTTTCTTAAAAATGTTTTCGAGGGTGCTCCGGTAGATGACAAACATTTATTAGTAACAGTGAGAGCTTTCGGTGAATATTTCTTAAATTGTTACGATAATGAATCTAAAGAACATTTAAATAAATATTTATCTCACTTTAACAAATTGATTTTCTCAAAAAAGCCTCTATCAAGAAGTGAGAGATTAAAAGGCTATCAATTTCAAATTGATTGTGCTGACGCAAAGATAATAGTAGGAAATTTAGACGGTGATTATCCAATTTTCCCAGATTTAGATAGCATTTTAAGCGATCCTGATAGCGCTAAAAAAATAATAAGAATATTTAAACAAAAACTTAATAAAATTGTTGACGAGAAAAACATTGATAAGCTTTGTTTCATTGACAAAAGGAAAGGACCATTGGGAGCGCTGTTATTACTATCTTCATTAACTTCTCAATTAGGAATTAATTCTTGTATTTTAAGATCTCAGTATTTAGATAAAGTTGCTAAGATAAAAGGATCAACACCAATGCCAGATGATAGAATTGCTATTATTTATGACATTGCAAATTCTGGCTCTGGTATTTCTGAAGTTGCGAAGTATTTATACGAAGAACATTCTGCGATCGTTAAATATGCTCTAGTTTTTTTTGATTATAAGCATGAAGCGAAGTCAAAGTTACGTCGAGAAGGAATTCAATTAGAAGCGTTACTTGATTTACCAACGGTTAAGCAAGAACTGTTTAATTTATGATGTCTAGGTTAGAAAAAAAAGCAAACAGCTACGCTGTTAACAGGGCGGAAGGCTTCATTCTAAAAGATGTATATAAGCCTTATAGGAAAGAAATTGAGGAGATTGAGGGTGAGGCACACTTTAGATTTCACTTATCCTTTATTTTAAAAATATACATGAAAAGACTAACAAGGGATCTAAATATAATTATTGAAAATGGTAAATTTAGCTTGACTGATATCCATAAAGATAAGATAGATGAATTATTAGAGAGCAGCAGTGCATTATCATTACACAACACGTTAAAAGTATTAACTCCAAACTATAGAAAATTATACAAACTATGCCGTTTGATAATTTCAAACTGCGCAATCATTAACGTGGGAGCCGGTGTTTCATTTGAATCTGATATAAATTGGGACATAGTTGAAAGTATTCTTTATACCTTGCTTTCGGACAAATTCGGTTCAAGAGAAGATTTCGAAAAGCAGTATAATTCATGTAAGCCGTCAATTCGAAAAAGAGTTTGGAATTATATTTTAAGGGATCGAATTTTAAGAACAAAATTTCAGGAAGAGATTACAAAATCAGTACGTATACATCATGATCCGAGTGATCCCCATTCTGACTTAGCAATTCTATTTCACGAAGTAACTAACATACTTTGCATAATTAGTTTTAACTGGGATGATCTTATTGAAAGGGCTTTTTTAAAGAAATATAACAAAGAGATATCTGTTATTGTAATGGATTCAAAGGATGATTTTTCTGACAAATTCATGTGGAAACCACATGGATGTTGTAATTATGATAAAGGGGAATGGATTTTGCCATTCGAAAAAAAATCGTTGGTTAACTTTAACCCTAAAGTGAAGCAAAAAATTAGAAATAGTACAAAAGCGGCTGTTTTTATTTCAATCGGGTATAGTGGTAACGATAAAGCCATTGATTATAATTTCAGTACTTTTCTCCTTAACAATCCTCTTCATTTATATTGCATTGGACTAGAACGTATTTCTTCCAATCAAAACTTTAAATTTATAGAATTAAAAGCAAGCGAAGCTTTACTTTTAATGAAGTATTTAATACTCAAATATCAAAAAATCTATTAGAGATATCTTTCTTCATAGAAAAACTGTTCTGGTATGTATCACTGTGGGAATGATAACTTTTTTTCCAACTCTTTCTTGACTCTCTCTACCACCTTTTTACTAGTTGCAATACTAATGCCCTCAACAAAACCAGACTTCAGATTCCTTTCAATATCTCCTATTACACCTGATATTCCAGTCTCTATCTCTCTCGCTGCCTTTTTCTTGACATTCTTCACAATTGTATCAATTCTACCATTTAATTTTTTTTATAAAAAAAACCTCATATCCTTTACTTCTATAAAATCAACGGTTTCGTGTTTTCTGAATTTATATCCGATACCTTCCTTTATAAACTCTGCCTTATGATCTCAATCATTTAAAACAAGTCCATCTTTTTAGATTGGTTCAAAAATCAGGGTCCCGTTTCCTTTATAATTACTTTCCGACAAAGTGATTCATTGGAGCTCCTTTCTGTTAAATTGTTATGATTTCAATATGTTATAAGAGATATTAGTGGCAGGTGTTTATAAGGGTTGTATTGGGATAGGGGGAGTGGGACAGCATTTTTAATCCAAATCAAAAAGCATGGTCCTGGTAATTTTCACTTTGGGATTTGTAATGCTATTTTTTGTCAATTCTTTCTTGATTTTCTCTTCCACCTTTTTACTTGTCGCAACACAAATCACCTCGTCAAAACCGGCTTTTAAGGCTTTCTCAATATTAGCAATTGTATTTGATTTACCGGTCTCGATTTCAATTGCGGCTCTCTTCTGGCCATTTTGTATGATTATGTCAGGCCTGCCATTGATGGTTTTTTCAATCCAGGTTTTGAGACCTCGTTTTTCGCAGTACTCAGCAATTTTGAGTTTCCAGAAATTGTGCTCAACGCCTTCGCTTATAAACTTGGTTTCATATCCCAGATCCCTCAAAGTCAACCGACCCTTCTGGGTTAAATCAAAGAGAACTATCCAGCCCTTATTGGTGATTATCTTTCGAGGCTGAATGCACCCCTGGGAAATAAGCAGGTTTTTGTAACGGTTTCCATATTTTGGATTTAGCTTCAAACGCCTGTATCTTTGAGTAACCCCAGAAATAGGATTTTCATGAATATCGATGAGAAGCTTCATAAGAGGCGGGCTGGGGTTGACAGGATTTTTTCGGGTTTTTCCCTGATTTGGCATACTGTATTTAGCTGTGGGTAAATTCGGGGGGTAGGTTGAATGATTCCGCTTGTAGGAAACCGGTAAAATACTGGGGGTATTTACCCTGAGCCAATCATCATTCACTATGCCTTTCTTAACCGGCACTAAGGGAACTTTAACCAGGCAGGGGTCAATTCTGTTTTTAATCTTGATTATGCATTCGCCTACATCTAATAGACTTGGGTATGATTCTTCGACAGAGCTTAAAAATAAAGAATTCCGAGCTGTTCGTATGTCGTCAGCATGCTGTAAACCAAGATAAATCTGAGTGTGACAATTACCCAGCAGATAGACAGGTAAAAGAGAAGGATGCTGCGTAATACTCACGATCCCCTGGCCAAAGGCCCGTATCTCACGATATATGTTCTCAAGCCCGTTCGATTCCTGATACCATCTGGGCTGAACGAATAAATTATGCACCTCTTCCAGAAACAAAACGTGCTTTAATTTTTCTGTCTCACCCTGGCCTAACCTATAAAGATGAATCCATCGTAGAATCAATTCAGAGAAAAAGATACGGAGGGCTTTGGGCATTTCAAGATCGAGCTCCAGGATTACCGGCTTATCGAGCAGATCCTCAAGTTTTATTGGGTTCCTTGTATTGAACGCCTTTGAGGCATTTCCCATGGTAAAGCTTTGAAATATTCTTAACGCGGTCTGTTTCCAGTTCAACTCTCGGGCATGAGCCTTCATCTCTTTGAGTTCTCTGAGACCGTCAAAAAAATTCGGGTAAAAATCGTCTTTCAGGCCTCTGAACATTTTTTGGTAAATCCGATTAAAATAATAAGCTGTTCCTGGTCCGGAAAGATGGGATTTCTCTAAGGCCTCAGCAATGGTGCTTATCCATAATTCTTTATCAGCTCCCGGCGGACACCTGAAGGGATTCCATAAAAAAGGCAATACATTTCTGCCAATGGTATAGACCTGGATTTGTTTCAACTCAGGAAACTCATCTTTCAGACTCAATAAATTCCGCCAACTTCTCTTCCAGTCTATGACGGTAAAAGGGGTCTGGCTTTTCAGAAGCTGTAGGGCAAGGAGATAAGCGAGATTGGTCTTACCTTCCCCTGTTATGGCAAAGATGCCAATCTGTTTAATAAAATCTTCTGGTTTTAGATAAAGTTGGTGAAGCTTTTTCTGATTATAGACTACATCACCAACGAGAAAGGAGCCTTGTGATTTTTCGATGGACGGCGGAGGTAAAAAAATTTCTTGCCTACTCAGAGTGTCGTTTTTAAGGACCTTCTCCGCGATAATATCAATCTCAAGGGCCAAGTCTCGCCGGCCTTCAGAGTTTTCTGCCAAATACATAAACCAAAGGTTATCTGCTCGCTCACCTAGAACTGGTTTGAGTTTCTTACAAATTTCTTCGATATCATCAATTGGTTTCATTTCAGAGAGGAGAGATTTGAGATTTAAAAGGGGTGTATATGGATAGGATAATTTATATCAACACCCCTCTTACTGAGGGCAAATTATCTCCGAATAAAATCTAATATCTCTTTGTTAGAGACTCAATGAATAAATTTAATAAAACGAAATGTTTAAATACTTATATCAGCTGATATAATAAATAAAATGTTAAGAGAAACTCATAAAAAAGAATTGAACATATTAAGATATCCAAGATTAGATACTGTAATAATGGTAGAAAAATTTATTGAGGATTATTCAGGAGAATTCAAGGTTTACCAATTGTGGAAGAATTTACCTAAAAAAGTAATGTACCAAACCTATAAAATAATCCTTGCGTACTTACTAGATATAAATAAAATCGCCATTGATAGCGAGGGTAAAATTGGATATATCTGGAGTCCGGATTATAAAAGAAATGAAAGATTAAAATGGGCATAATTAAAAAAAGTGATGGAATAGATTTTACAAACAGTTCAATCAAGGAAGCATTTGATAACATTAAAGAAAGAGATAAAAAGTTCTACAAAAATTTAACAAGAGCATTTAATGATATTTTAGAAAATGCTTTTTGTGGTATCCAAATTCCGAAAAGACTTTTCCCAAGGGAATATAAACACTTTGATAATTTATGGAAGTATAATCTCCCTGACGCTTGGAGATTAATTTATACTATAAAATCTCCGAATAAAATCGAAATTATTTCAGTAATTTTAGAGTGGATGAATCATAAGGATTATGAAAGAAAATTCAAATATTAAAAAATGGCTGGAAGTATGAAGATTTTAATTTGGGCTTTGCTACTTCGTTCAATTCACCCTTCAAGCAATTCCCTTTTCCGAACCAAATCCCAATAATCCTTTAATGCGGACATCAGGTACTTTTTCAAAAACATCAAATCCCGCCAGGACTCAAGGTGTTCCTGTCTCTTTTCTTTTTCCAGCTCCAGCACCTGATTTTCTAATTTTACGATTAAGTTTTTCACGTCCATAAATCTTTCAAAATCATAATGAACTCGTAGGTCTTGCAGGTGGAAAATCTGAGAGCGATGGGTAGAAACTTCATTATCTATCTCGGTAGTCAGGTTTTCATCAAGGTTCTCCCGAAGATTGATTTCTGTTAACAGAGCCTTCACAGTGGCTTTTAGTGTCTTACCTTTATCAGCCAATAGCGTCTCCAGGGCATTCTCGTTCTTTCTATGAGGTTTGGCTAAAATAATATTTGATAGGATTTTCTTTAGCTCTGGTTGAGCTTTTACCAGGTTGTTTAAATTTTCGGTTGCTGGCTCAGGAATATAAGGGTTTTCTTTAGATGCCATTTAAAAACTATGGATAACCATGCTTAAATGGTCTGTATAAAAATAGGTTATATATAGCATTCCAATAAATTTTAACGTTTGGCTTCCAGATTGCCACTTTAATCCCATCGACGGAATAGATACACGGTACATTCCTTAACTTATGAAAGGTACGCGTTCACGGGGTATCAACTGAAGCGATGGTTCTTGTAATCCCTTGAAATTATTAGCCAGATCTTACACGCGCTAACTGCCTGAAATAATTAAAAAAAAAAATCTAGATTTTTTAACTTAACGGTGATAGCTTTCTTTTTATGGATCCTATCAGACCCATCACAGAGCTTGAATGGCAACAAACGCCTGAACCAGTTCGGCAATATATCCGCCATCTTGAACGATCACTTAACGAGCTAAAGCAGCAAATGGAACAAGCTATACAACGAATTGAACAGCTGGAAATCCAGGTAAAAAAAATTCTAAAAATTCTAGCAAACCACCGTCATCAGACAGTCCCTTTAAAAGAGCTGCCCGGAAAAAGAAAAAAGGAAAGAAAAAGCGGGCTAAAGGCGGCCAAAAGGGCCACAAAGCCCACCAGCAGAAGATGCTTAAACCGAGCCGAAAACATCACCTCACACCTGATAGCTGCAGTTGCGGTAATACCGACTTTGATATGTGTCAAATGGATCCTTTCTACACTCATCAGCATATCGAGCTTCCCAAAATCGAGATGGAAATAAGCCATTTTATTTTGCACCAATCCGATTGCCCCGGATGCGGCAAAACTGTCAAAGCCAGCCTGACGGCTGAGGTACGTTCCGGATACGGCCTCCGGCTGAGTGCATTTGTGGCCGAGTTAAGCGGTATCAAGGCGATGAGTCGAAATGACGTCAAACAACTGTGCATGTCGGTTTTGAATTTTCCGATTGCCACCGGCACCATCCAGAAGATCATCGACCGGGCATCGGAGGCGATTGTGCCCGTCTATGAACAAATCGGCCTCACTGCCCGTAGTTCTTTTTGCAACTATATCGATGAAACCTCCTGGTTCAAAGAAAACGCACTGCAATGGCTTTGGGTTATGGCCAACGAGCGAGTAGCCTTTTATCGTATTGATCCACACCGCTCCAAGGAAGCCTTTTATCAGTTGGTCCAAGACTGGGAAGGCATTCTGATCAGCGACAGTTACAGCCTTTACCGAAGCTGGGTTCATAGCCGACAAGTCTGCATTGCCCATTTGATTCGAAAAGCTAATGCCCTGACCGATTCCTTGGTATCTTCATATGTTAGAAATACGTTAGAAAAAGCGAAAAGAGTCACAATCCAAAACCTGTAATCCCTTGAAATTATTGGCGCGCTTGGCAGGATTCGAACCTGCGGCCTACGGATTAAAAGTACTTCGTGGACCGTTCCCAAGACCGTGCTAACTTATACTGATACATTTTATAGTCTACTAGAATATTTTTATATAGGATGGAAAAGAACCAGGTTCCAAATAGGTACCAAATTCTACAGACACCATGCACCACATGCTATAATATCAACAACATGCACACCATACACAGATAGGCGTTTAAAATCAGGGGAAAGAGAATACGTTGTAGAATTAAATAGTTAGCTATAATAAATGCCCAAAGGCTTAACTGCTTTGGGAGCAGGAAGTCGGAGGTTCAAATCCTCTCGCCCCGACCAATAATTTCAAGCGCTTAGGAAAGGAGTCCTAAGTGCTTTTTAATTGCAAATCATAAATAGGTTCAAAATAGGTACTATAGTCGCGCAAATGGTTTAAGATTTTTTTGCAGATGAAAGTCGAAACTAACTCAATTAAGTTGAGTCCCCATAGTAGCAGACATGTAGATCGGTGGGATTATCTCACTAGATACGTAGATGTATGTGAGTTCGATTCCCTTAGACTTTGACGTCCTGTTTTTATCCACCAACCAGTTCACATTAACTCCGCCAATTTATTAAGACGTGATGGATGACGAAGACGTTTTATGGCTATTATTTCAATCTGCCTCACTCGTTCTCTCGAGATATTAAATCTGCTGCCGACCTCATCCAGGGTCAGTCCTTCTTTCATATTAAAACCGTATCTCAATCTTATAATGCTGGCTTCTCTTGGAGAGAGAGAGGCCAGGTTTTCACTCACGGTTTCCTCGATA
>SDBT01013724.1_pt1 | contig 12956 bp, 12 predicted proteins | sample 2277101 | NCBI WGS metagenome assembly SDBT01 (sample SAMN10404973, study PRJNA504765) | marine sediment metagenome | isolation source: marine sediment core GS10_PC15, 103 cmbsf | place: Arctic Ocean: Southern Knipovich Ridge | collected 2010 | reverse complement strand
TTTTAAATAATGCAACAAAAAAACTGAATCGGGCCCACCAGAGAGCCCAACTACGATAGATGATTTTTTTGGAATAAGGTTGTGTTTTTTTACAAAATTATTTATTTTTTTGAGCATTTTTTTTAGCTAGCTGTTCTTTAATCCAGTATTTTCTTTGTTCCTTTTTTCGATCACGCTTTCTTTTTTTTTCCTGACCTTGTCTTGCAGCTTCTGCAGGATGGGCTCCATAGCTGTAAGAGAGAATGATAGAATGATTCCACTTAACAAAAGTAGTTTTTTCATATTGGTTTCCATAAATATATTTTTTTAATGTGTTTCTAAATGCCTAGAAAGGCTTATACGTCCAAGTTTTTCACAAACTGCCCAAACTGTTCTATATACTCTTTTCTACCTTGCACATCATCACCCATTAGTGTGGTAAACCAGCGATCAGCTTCTAATGCATCTTCAATAGATACTTTTAAAATAGTTCTGGTTTTTGGGTCCATAGATGTTTCCCATAATTGATCTGGATTCATCTCACCCAAACCTTTATAACGTTGGATGTTCATATATGGGCGGCTTATGTCCGCGATTGAATTTATCAGTGTAATAATACCTCTATTCTCTATTGCGCGATCTTTTCCAATTACCGATAAGGTCCAATCATTATCAAGAGGTTTAAGCAGTTCAGCGCGTCGAATAATTTCTTGTATTTCGGGTGCCGAAAAGAACGCAAGCGGTACACCCCATTGAGTATTACGAATTTTAAAAACAATTTGTGAAGGTAGCGGAGTTTCTATTCCTTCCCCTTCTTGAACGTCAATTTTTGGTATATCAAGTTCGATAGTATAATCTTTGAAGGTCAATCTTAGTTTAGCGAGCAAATCTTCAAGATCTTCTTTATGTTCCCATGGATGATTACGCAACGCATTTACTAATGTATAGCATTGATCGTAACTCACCTTAAATCGAGGGCCGACTTGAGTAAGAATCTCATCATATTGCAAAAGATCATTGAGTATTTGCTGCCATGCAGTTTGATCAAGTTCTTTTGTACCTATTTTGAATGATGTTTGATCTTTTGCCCAATCGAAGATAAACTTCTTGAATGATTTATCATCTTTTAAATACTGTTCTTTTCTACCAATTTTTGCTTTATATAATGGTGGTTGTGCGATATATAAATATCCTTTTTCAATTAACGGATTCATATATCTGAAAAAGAATGTGAGCAATAAGGTTCGAATATGAGCACCATCCACGTCAGCATCAGTCATTAAAATTATTTTATGATACCGAGCCTTGCTTGTATCAAACTCATTACCAATACCAGCCCCAATGGCGGATATTAATGATTTAATTTCTTCATTGGATAAAATTCTATCAAGGCGCGCTTTTTCAACGTTTAATATTTTACCACGAAGTGGCAATATCGCCTGGTTGTTGCGGTCTCTTCCTTGCTTGGCAGAACCACCAGCAGAATCACCCTCTACGATAAACAGTTCAGTTTGTGTAGGATCTTCGTTGGTACAATCGGCAAGTTTGCCCGGTAAGATTGCTGATTCTAAAACTGTTTTGCGGCGCGTAAGATCACGAGCTTTTTTTGCAGCTTCACGTGCACGGCGTGCAAGCTCAGCTTTTTGTAAAATTTTTCTAACGATAGAAGGATTTTCTTCAAAGTAGGAATCAAGATAGCTGAATGTCCATGAATCAACGATTCCTTTAATTTCACTATTGCCAAGTTTAGTTTTTGTTTGCCCTTCAAATTGTGGTTCAGGTACCTTCATGCTAATAACGCATACAAGCCCTTCACGCACATCATCACTCGAAAAGTTTTCACCACTTTTATTAATTTGCAATGCTTGCGCTCTTTTATTGCACACTTTAGTCAATGCAGATTTGAAGCCAGATAGATGTGTTCCGCCTTCAACTGTATTAATATTGTTTATAAAAGAAAAGAGCTGCTCTCCATAGCCATCATTGTATTGCATCGCAAGTTCTAAGATGTATCTATCATCTTCTTGCTCGAAATAAATGACTTCGGAAAAAAGAGGATTCTTTTTTTTGTTAATATCTTTTACAAACGAAATAATCCCACCTTCAAAGTAAAACTCATGCCGCTTATCATTCCGCTCATCGATAATAGTAATGCGTAATTTTTTATTTAAAAATGCGAGTTCGCGCAAACGAGATGATAGGGTGTCAAAACTGAATACCGTAGTTTCTTCAAAAATTTTTGAATCGGGCATGAACGTAATAAGAGTACCACGTTTTTTGGTTTCACCAACTTCAGTAAGGAGTCCTTCTGGTTTACCACGATGGTATCGCTGCTTAAAAATTTTACCATCTTGATAAATGGTCAAATCGAGCCATTCTGAAAGAGCGTTTACAACTGAGATGCCAACGCCATGAAGACCACCAGAAAATTTATAGGAATCTTTATCAAACTTACCACCCGCATGCAGTTTGGTCATTACTACTTGCACTGCAGAAACTTTTTCGGTGGGATGAATTCCAGTAGGAATACCGCGCCCATTATCTTCTACCGAGCATGAGCCATCGGAATGTAGGATGACGTTTATCAAATTAGCATGCCCTGCTAACGCTTCATCAACTGAGTTGTCTACTACTTCATACACTAAGTGATGCAGCCCATGGATGCTTGTGGACCCAATAAACATGGCAGGCCGCTTGCGAACTGCCTCCAAGCCTTCCATAACCTTGATTGATTGTGCTTTGTAATCGGATGATTTTTTGGGATTACTCATATGCTTAAACCCTCTAGGGGATAAATTTTCTGATATCTAATTGGTTCTTTGGTATACTAAAAAAGCTTTATTATAGTGTAAAGCATAATTAGATTTTTTTCCACTTTTCACAATCCTACCTCCGTACTCCTTGAGCCCGTCGAAAGGTAATTTCTTATTCCTATGGTTCGACTAGCTCACCAAGTACGGGGTTAGAATTAGATTTTTTCAACTAGCCTACAGGTCGAAGGGGGCAAAAATGGAGGAGCATTTTTCCGCTACAAATAATTCTTTCTATATGAATGAAGCTTTTACTCAAGCGTTCAAAGCAGTTGCTGCTGATGAGGTGCCAGTTGGAGCAATCGTAGTAAGTTCGAACGGCACAATTATTGGCCGGGGATACAACCAGGTTGAATCTAAAAAAAATCAGTTAGCTCACGCTGAATGTATCGCAATCCAAAACGGAACCAAAAATATTGATGATTGGCGTCTGGATGGATGTATTTTATACGTAACGTTAGAACCATGCAGAATGTGTATGGGGTTAATCGAATTATCTCGAATAAGCAAACTTATCTACGGTGCGAATTCACCACTTTTTGGGTTTCAACTTGACAATGAACAGAGCTCTTGGGTATACAAGAATGACGTAGTAATAAGAGGCGGAGTAGGAGCTGAAAAATCACAACTGATTTTGAAGCAGTTTTTTCAAAAAAAAAGGAATAAAAAAGGTGAGTACCAAGAAGCAGGGCTTAGGGGAAATCAAGGCTGCGCTGATGCAAAGGCGAAATGAACTTGAAGAGAAGTTGCAACGGCTTTCCAAAGAAAAAGTTTCTGATGATCAGGTGCAAGATCCTGGTGATCAAGCTCTTTCTACTACCATGGAAACATTGCATAGTTCGTTGCAAAAAACAGAACTTAATGAATACAATCGAATTATAATAGCACTTGATAAAATTAAAGATGGTACCTATGGTTTTTGTATTGATTGTGGAAATGATATCTCTCCAAAGAGGTTGAAATCCTATCCCAATGCTGCTCGCTGTTTGGGGTGCCAGGAGCTGTTTGAAGATCGGCAACGTTAATTGTGTGCTTTGTGTTTTTTCGCTATACTTTAACACAAACGAATTGCTGGCGTAGCTCAGCTGGTAGAGCAACTGATTCGTAATCAGTAGGTCGTGGGTTCAACTCCCGCCGCTAGCTCCAGGTATTATTTCTATATGTCATAAAGTGTATTATTTTTGACAATTTCAGAGGAAAAAAGTATTCTTATACCAAGTCTTAATGAAGATTCATAGTATAATTTCATATTTTACGAGGCATATTAATGGCACAAGCGAAAGCAAAATCTGCTTCAGCTCCAAAAAAACCTTCCCTAGCTCACGGAGTGGGCAGACGTAAATCCTCTGTAGCACGTGCATGGTTCCATCGTGGATCCGGCAAAGTGTTCGTGGGTGGCAAACCAGTCAGAGAGTATTTTGATACCCCAACTGACGTTGCCCTTGCAACTACTCCTATGAGAATCGTGCCCATGAGTGCCAATTATGATCTTAAAATTACCGTTCGTGGTGGTGGAAAAGTATCTCAAGCAGATGCTGTTAAGCTTGCCATTTCTCGTGGTCTTGTTTTACTCGATGCTTCTTTACGTCCGTTATTACGTAAGCATAAACTGCTTACTGTAGACTCACGCCTTAAGGAACGTAAAAAGCCGGGTCAAAAAGGCGCACGTCGTAAATTCCAATTTGTGAAACGTTAATATATACTACAGATCTGTTAGAAATCTAAGAGTGCCTTAAAAAAAAGGATATGCTGTGTGTAGTGTTGTTGGCTACATTGGAAAAAAGCAGAGTAGAGAGTTTGTAATGGAGGGGCTCTCAAGGTTAGAATATCGTGGTTATGACTCTGCAGGTTTTGCCTGTTTGAATGGTAATAAGCGCCTTTTGTATAGCAAAGCAGAAGGAAAGCTTTGCAATCTATTTGATGAATTAGAAAAATTACCAATTAATGGATCAGTGGGCATTGGCCATACACGATGGTCTACGCATGGAGCGTCATCAAAAAATAATGCTCACCCTCATTTTGATTGTGAAAAGACCTTATCAATTGTGCATAATGGGATTATTGAAAATCACCATGAATTGAAAAAGATGCTCATTGATACAGGGCATATTTTCCATTCAGAAACGGATACGGAAATTATTGCTCATCTTTTCGAAGCGTATCTTGCTTCACATAAAACATTTAAACAGGGTGTAGTTGATTTAGTAAATCATCTTGAAGGTGCTTATGCCTTTATCGCTATTTTTCAAAATTATCCTGATACGATGGTGCTTGTGCGTAAGCGCTCTCCATTATGTATTGGAATTGGTGATGATGAAATGTATGTGGCTTCTGATATTTTGGCGTTTGCGGGCAAAACCAATAAAGTGCTTTTTTTGCCAGATGAAAGCTTTGCGTTTGTGCATAAAAATATGATTGAGCTCTATCGATTTGATGGCAAACCACTTCAAATGAATATGCAAGAAATAGATCTCTCTTGGGAAATTAATGAAAAGCAGGGGCATGATCATTACATGCTCAAAGAGATTTATGAACAAAAAACAGCTATTCATAATACGATTGATTTTTTGCACAACATTAATGACCGTATTTGGGATGATCTCGGGTTGACTGTTGATTATGTGCGTAATCTTGAATCTATAAATCTAATTGGATGTGGAACTTCTTGGCATGCAGGCCGGATAGCTCAATATTTTTTTGAGCGTATTTGTATGCTTCCCACAACGGTTCATCTTGCATCTGAATTTCGATATCAACATTTTTTTCCCGAGCAAAAAAGTATTTATATAGGCATTTCTCAATCAGGTGAGACAGCCGACACTTTAGAAGCGGTTCGTATGATTAATGAAATGGAGTTGCCAACCGTTGCGCTCACCAATGTTTCTTCTTCCACTATAGTACGAGAATGTGGTGGATTTTTGCTTACACAAGCAGGGCGAGAGGTTGCAGTAGCTTCAACAAAAGCTTTTTCAACGCAGCTGAGTGCGTTTTATTGGTTTGCTCACCGGATTGCATTAGAAAAAAGATTGATTGATCATGCAAAGATGGCACAAGCAGAAGAAGATATTTTAGTAGTTGCAGAAATGCTTGAGAATAACATTGAAAATTATAAGCGTGAGATTATTTATACGCATGCCAAAAAATATGCACAATATTCTAAAGCTATTTTTCTTGGGCGCCATGCCAGTTATCCGTTTGCACTTGAGGCTGCATTAAAGTTGAAAGAAATAGCATACATATTTGCGGCGTGCTATCCTGCGGGCGAACTGAAACATGGCCCATTGGCACTTATTGATAGTGAAACTCCCGTTTTTGTATTTTCTCATCAAGATCACATAGTCTATCAAAAACTGCTTTCAAATACACAAGAGGTAAAAGCGCGCAATGGCCATCTGATGGTATTTGCGTTTGAAGGGCAAGATCAGCTTATTGAGCTTGCTGATTTGGCCTTTATTATCCCTAAAACGAAACCGTTATTGGGACCATTAGCAATGACCGGTTTAATGCAATTTTTCTTCTATGCGATTGCGCGAGAGCTTGAATGCCCTATAGATAAGCCACGGAATTTGGCAAAGTCGGTAACGGTTGAGTAATTAAGAAAAAAGGAACCCTTTTTTTAATACGAAAAGGGTTCCTTTTTTGTTTGTGCTTATTTACCAAGTGCGTCTGTTAGTAGCCATAATGCTGTTAAAGAAACGGCAAGCAATGCATCCCGAAAGATAATATCGTAATACATTCCCATGAAAAGCAGGTTGATTATTATTGCAATCATCCATCCGATTGCTATCATTGCTCCAAGTCGAGTTTTAAAGATAATTAATCCACCAACTACAACTTCAGCAATTCCGGCAATGAAGACTATTTTTGAAGCATCCATCATAAGCATTTGAAGCACTGGTCCACTGACATACTGTTCCCAGTGAATGATAAAATGAAATGATTCAAATTTATCAATTCCGGCCACAATGATGCCGACTCCAAAAGTATACCGAAGCAGATTCCAAGCTTGCTCTACTTTAGCTCTATCCATTCTGTTTCCTTAGCCAATCATATCAAGAAGGCTTTTTGCAGCAGCTTCAATTTCTTCATGCTTATATTGGCCGGCACGTTGCTCTGCAGCAATAACACCACTTCTAAATATTTTTTTGAAATTACCATAAGGGAATTCGTACCGCTCTTTTGTGTCTGGATTAGCGTCAGTGTTTTCGCCTAAAAACCATTTTCCGTATTCGTCATAACTATGAGAAGCTAAAAAGTCATTACCTTCTTGAGCGGAAGGTTGGTTGGAAGCCCAATCTCCTTCTCTATCTACGCTACCTTGCTGTATAAGTTGTTGGGCATAAACCACTGCTTTATTATTAAGTTTTAAAGGCATAGTATCTCCTTTTTTAATAAAGAATTAAATGAACACTATGCCAACGAGTCTATAACTGTTTAAAAAAAATTCTAGTATTTAGTCGAATCAGGAAATTGAACTAAGCAAATCGTTTGATTTAAGGCGTGAAGTTGCGCACATTGATAAAGATTGAAAACATAATAATAAAATTAATAAGAACATGTGTTTCTTTCTAATATGCTCGTATGGTCTTTGCGGTATACCAATTGATAAAACTATTGATTACTACTTTGTAGCCGCCCAGAGTGGGGTAGTTGCCGGTGAAATACCAATCACCTTTGTAGTTAGGAATGGCGTTATGCATTCCATCAACTGTTTGATACATCACTTTGAGTTCTTTATTCCATGAGGAATCGTGTGGATATACTAATTCAGCTACTTTTTCTTCTAGTTCTTGTTGGGTAAATTGATCGTATAATTTTTTGATTGGATTATAAAACGAAATAGAATCTGTTTCTTTGAGCCTGGTACATTCGAGAAAAAGATCATCAATTAATGCTTGATTTCCCCGTTCTTTGGTAAGAGCAATTGCTGCTTGAAAGCCAATAAGTTTGCTAATTTGGCTTATATCAATGCCATAACAATCAGGATACAAAATAATTGGTGCGGCACTGGAAATAATTATTTTTTTAGGGTTCAGAGTAATGAGTTGTTTAATAATTGATTTACGTAATGTATTACCGCGTACAATAGAATCATCAAGGGCTACAATAGTGTCTTGATCAGTAACCACCCCACGGGTAACATCATATACATTTGCTATGAGGTTTGATCTGACTTTATCATTTGCAATAAACGTACGAATGGCTTGGTCTTTAAATATCAACTTGGCGACATGAATTTTATTATGAACCCTGGAAATAATTTCTTGTTCCGATAATTTTTTTCCAGATTGAGTAAGCTGATTATATGAATAATTAAAATTAAGCTGATTAAGTTCTTCTACGAGTCCGTGAAACGATATTTCAGCAGAGTTAGGGATATATGAAAACACGCTATGACTGGTATCATGATCAAGCTCTACAAGTAATCGTTGGGCTAAATTTTTTCCAAGTAATTTACGCTCTTTATAAATATCAGGATCATTGGGGCGACTAAAATAGATTCGTTCAAAAACACATTGTTGCTCCGGAAGTAACGGAGTAAATTGATGGTGCGTTATGGTTCCATCTTTTTTTATTACAATCATATGGGCTGGAGGTATTTCGTGGATGTGCTCTGGTGCAAGATTAAACGTACTCATGAGCGCGCTTCTTTCAGATGCGGCGGCAAATATCTCTTCATCCATATAATAATAGCCGGGACGAATTCCTGCAGGATCTCTACAAATAAAAGCATCTCCATTACCAATAATTCCTGCAAATACGTAACCGCCATCCCAATTGGAAGCGGCATTTTTAATGGCTTTAACTATATCGAGCGTATTGCTTGCATGAGCAGGAGGTAATTTTGATCTGTTTGCGACTGCAAGTGCCTGGTCATATGCTTGTTCAATATAATAGCTTAATTGGTGGGTAATTACATGAGTATCAGCGTTGCTTGAAGGATTAAGCCCATATGAAACAATTTGTTTGAGAATATCAGGACAGTTAGTCATATTAAAATTGCCCGCAAAAATCAAACATTTTGCTCGAATATTATTTTTATAATGGTGAGGTTGTGCAAATTTTAAATTATTTCCCCCATGTGTTGCATATCGTAAATGTCCCAGATATAACTCACCAATAAGAGAGCAGGATTGTTTGATGGAAAGATTATTAGTTCGATCAATGGGTGCTGATTCATTCAGTTTTGTATTTATTTTCGTACATAGACTTTCAAGTGCATTTTTTCCTATTGCTCGATATCGTTTCATAAATGGATATCCAGCAGGCATATCGCATTGCATTACTGAGAACCCTGCGCTTTCTTGACCACGATTACGCTGCTTTTCCATGAGAAGAAAAAGCTTATGAATGCCCCATCCAATATCGCCATACTGTTCTTGATAATACGAAAGAGGTTTGCGTAATCGTAGCAATGCAAGACCGCATTCATGTTGGAGTGTTTGTCCTTGATTTATACATACAGTAAACAGAAAGAGAAAAATAAAAGCTGGGTGTTTCATAGGATCCAGTTTTTTAAAACAAGATTTGTTTTATTGCACAATATATCGTATTTATAGAAAATGGACAATGTATATCAGTAGAAAAAAAATTATTTTTTCTTATACTTATTTGCTAGTAACAACACAATGGAATGACATTCGTGGATGTCGGCTTGGTTTTCTTTTTGGATAATAACAATCGAATGTTATGGCCTTAAATCAAACGATTTAGTGCTTAGTTCAATTTCCTGATTCGACTAGTACTTATTGATTAGTTTGATGAGATGGATGCTTTAGCTCCATATATTTAGGGAGTTGATGATTATGAACGAGGGCAAATAAAAGTAGAAATGCAATGCTTGAATAGATAGTAACAGATAAACGATAGCGATACTTTCTGCACATATATAATCCCCATTCCGTAGGTTTCATATTCTATATGTCTTTTAGGATACGCCTCCTATTCAGTTTGTCAAAAGGGCCGTATCTTCTTTTTGAAGGAACCCCATACTCAAGGGTTTTTCTCTATTTTTTACCCCTTTTCCTGATGGTTTTTAAAAGGGGCTTATTATTCCTCCCTGCAAGAAAGCGCCAATTCTACAACTTTACTTCTTGAATATCAAGGGCATCATTACTAAGATGGCTTCGTTTTAGGTAGGCAACCGCTTTGGTCCGATTACATACATTATTAGGGCATAAGTTTTTAAACTCATGCAATGAGTTAATAAGACTTATCGTTTCACGCAGTTGGTTGTCAGATTGGAGCATCTCTTTAACCCGGTCAGCCCAGCGAGAAGGCTTATCAGTTTTTTTACTTGTCTTATCTTTTTGTTTCTCGCTATTAGCCGTTTTAATATAGTTACCGTGTGATTTCTCTCTTCCATAATATTTGGTAAACCATTGCATTTGCTCAGTTTGTGGGAGCATGCGTTGTACCGTAAAATCGGGCTCAATTCCTACTCCTTGAATGTTGATGTTATTAGGGAAGTAGAGCCGAGTTGTAATTTTTGCTGCAGAGTTGTTGCTTACCGGAATTACTTCTTGTACTGAGCCTTTTCCGTAGGATTTTACCCCAACTAAAAATATTTGAGATCCTGGATCATTAGGATATTTTTTTGCACGTTCAGTTGAATGTGATTTTAGGCTCGCAGCTAATATTTCTGCTGCTGATGCGGTGTAATTATTTATTAATATAAAAATAGGTATTTTATTACTTGCAATCGGTTCTCGTTTGGTTATGTATCGTTCAATTTCTTTATCATTACGATCTTTAGTGACTACTACCAAACTTCCTTTTGGTAGAAAAAGACCTGTTATATCAATAGCGGCAGTTAATAGCCCACCTGAATTATTACGAAGATCGAGAATTAAACCTTTATAAGGATGAGTGATAGAATGTTTTAATATTTTTTCAATCTGTTTAACGCCATTCTCATTAAAAACATTCAGTGATATATAATAAATATCATGATCTTTAATATGAAAGCTGGTGGAATTTTGTTCACGAACAATATCGCGAACAATAGTAAAAGTAAGCAAGTCAGGAAAATTTTCACGCAATACTTTAATCGTAACTTTTGTGTTGCGTGGCCCTTTTAATTTTGAAGTTGCTTCTTCAGTGCTCATCCCTTCTAATGGTTTTCCTTCAATTTCTATTATTTTATCCAATGGTTTAACGCCAGCCTTATCCGAGGCTCCTCCTGGTTGCGTATCAACAATGGTTAAAAATTTATCTTTGGATTTACGTGTATTATCAATTACAATACCGACTCCATAGAATTGGCCGCTCATAGATTCAAGCATAGCTTTATATGTTTTTGGATCTAGAAAACCGGAATGTTTATCCAATGACCCAAGGAATGCATCGATTGCATGAATCATCGCATCTTGAATATTCTCTACTTTAAAATGTTTTTTATTAACGAGTTCCATAACTTCAGCGAAGGTGCGTGTCCAGGTATAAATGAGCTGATCAATTTGTTCCTTACTAACTGTTTTTTTTTCTTCTTTTGCTTGAATGGTGACAGTACTGAGTATCAGTAAACTTAATAGTAGTTTCTTCATGATGCCCCCCTTTAATGTGCTATCTAATAGTATTACTATTTTATTTTGTATTATCATACTCAAGGAGCGTATACTGGTGCTAGGGTTAGTTCTTTTTTGAGGGAAAGCTATGCAAAATCAGATCAAACAAAAAAACAAACTATGCATGATTAAAAAGGATTCGCCACAAATTGTCATTGTAACGGGCTACTCCGGTGCCGGCAAAAATACAATGCTTCACTCATTAGAGGATTTGGGTTTTTATTGTATCGACAATTTACCGTCGGCTTTGCTGCAAGCTTTTTTTGAATCAGTTGCACAGCAAGAGATTGCTTATCCACGAATTGCATTAGGAATCGATGTTCGCGGAGATTTAAATAATGTAATGCATAAACTATTTCGTTTAAAAACCGTTTGGCCGTTTTCAATAAAAATTGTTTTTTTAAGCTCGAGCTATCAAGTGCTTCTCAAACGTTTCCAAGAAACGCGCCGCAAGCATCCTTTGGCTACGCAGGAGCTTGATGTTTCTGATGCGATTTTAAAAGAGCAAACATTATTGCAATCGTTGAGTGATATTGCGGATATTGTTTTAGACACTGATCAATTTACGATTCATCAATTAAGGCAGTTTGTTATTCAATCGTTTACGCACGAATCACAACAGCAAATGGTACTGACTGTGACTGCATTTGGTTTCAAGTATGGAGTGCCGCCAGAAAGTAATTTAGTATTTGATGTTCGGTTTTTACCCAATCCCTATTTTGTTCCAGAGCTCAGAAAATTAAACGGAACTGATCAAGCAGTATACGGATATTTATTTGCGCAAGATGAAGTTAACCGGTATTGGGAGCGTTTCGTTACCTTTGCAACCTATGTAATAAAACAATCATTGAAAGAAGGGCGATACTCAATGCATATTGCAATTTGTTGCACCGGCGGGAAGCACAGATCTGTGGCTTTTGATTATAAATTTGCGCAACGATCAATTGCAAACGTTACGTTTGTGACCCGCTATCGTGATATTGAACGGGAGGTGTGAATATGTATGTAAGCAAGAGTGCGATGATACGTACTTTTTTTACCATTGAAATTGCATTGTTTTCTCTTTTTTATTATTTCGGAGCGCATGGGCTGAAAGAAGTTTTTGCCTTGAAAAAAGAAAATAGGATTATTGATGAGCAGATTGAAAAGGTAAAAGGAGAAATCACACATCTAGAATCTGAAATTCTTGTGTGGCAAACTGATTCGTTTTATAAAGAGAAATTAGCACGAGAGAAATTGCATATGGCCAAAAAAGATGAAGAGATTTATTTAACGAATTGAATTGGTTTTTTGGCCCACCTTTATTTCCGTTCGCCCTGATACTTCGACAAGCTCACTATTTACAGCGCGCATAGGGGAATCAAATCAATTTACAATTTCCACTCCCGTACTCCCTGACACTTCGTTGAACTCAGCGCAATGGCCGCTCAGGGTATTAACTCTTTTTAACAATCCCCACTCCGCACTCCCTGAGCGTGTCGAAGGGTTCTTTTTAAACTTAAATAAATGCAGTAAGTAAGTATTTGTTATCGAAAAGAAAATTCTAAAAAAAATAGAAACGGCTCGATTTATTTCTTCTCACCCTTCGACACGCTCAGGG
>SDBT01013723.1_pt1 | contig 12957 bp, 11 predicted proteins | sample 2277101 | NCBI WGS metagenome assembly SDBT01 (sample SAMN10404973, study PRJNA504765) | marine sediment metagenome | isolation source: marine sediment core GS10_PC15, 103 cmbsf | place: Arctic Ocean: Southern Knipovich Ridge | collected 2010 | reverse complement strand
CCTGTAGTAAATCTTGATATTGACTTGCCTATTGTTGCGAATGGCTCATAGACAAGTGCATTGATATTTTGTATCTGCCCTGCGTTCATTTCAATATCAACGCCTCCAATCATATTCAATCCAGCAGAAGAAAAATCTGCTATAGCAGTCCCTGCAACGGCAAAGTCGACTGTTGTTGAAGTAAGACCCACTAGTGTGTCTGCTCCAATGTTGAGGTTGATTGCTACTCCGTCATTGATAGCAAGTTTAATGTCACCAAATCCTGATTTTGTTATTGAGGCTAGTGCATCAGCTTCAACTGCATCTTGAGCACGTAGTTGAATTGATACTGGACCATTACTAGAATCAGTAAAGTCAAAAGTATCGTTATCCTCTATCTTTAGTTCTAGGTTGCCATCATCGCCTACATTACGACCTGAAAGCATAATCTGATCATTCGGGAATCGAAGGAATCCACTATCAGCAAATGGACCAGTCGTGTGGAATTCTAAGAATTGCTGGGCTACCCAAGGTGCGCTACCATTCCATTCCAAGTGGTCATTAACTGCCGTGCCAGCGGGCAGAGTTCCACTAGACGCTACTACATCAGTAGATGTTAATCTCCATGCTCCAGTAAAGCCATTAATTACTTTGAGTGGATCAAAGATGAACTCTAGCATTTGTCCTGCTACAAGTGTCAGACTTGCATCAGTTCCAGGAAGAATAATGTTACTTGTAGTGTTTCCAGCGTTGTTAGCATTGTTTATTGTAACTGTATCAGTAGCATCTCCCTGAATCTTGAGAATCTGACCTGGAAAATCTCCACCATTAAAAATATCTATGATCTTGCCAGGACCAGCAGCAAGTATCTCAAGGTAGCTTGCAAATGGATCAGCAAAGGCATCACGGAAGAAATCAATTGTGTCATCTACTGTAATTGTAACTTGATTTTGAACATATGCCAATGCTCCATTAAGTGCGCCTCCTGCCATTGTAAGAAGATCTCCAAAGTCGTTAGGTTGCATCCCTCCACCCTGACCAGTTGCTACGAGCCCACTGGCTCTGCTTTCACCATTTAACACCTTCATTCTTTGAACCATAGACTGCTCACTACTGTTCATTAGAGTAGCTAGACGCTCAGTGTCAAAGTTACGTTTTCTAATACCAGTTGAAGAAACACTCATGCTGGGTACAACCTCGTTATCAACTCAACATCCCTTATGAATCCACCTGGTCCGTCTACTCCCTTTGATAATGTATATGTGATTTTATGTGCAGTTGCCCTCACGGTATTTACCAACGAGCCTGGGTTAAATGTTTCATCAATTGCTTCCGTATCAGTGTAGAATACGGGGTCACCGAATTTGATATTACACCTACCAGGCGTTCGCACTGGCCAAGCATCAGTACGGAAGTTAAAGACCTGTGCTACTGCTAGGACGTAATTCTTCAACTGTGCATAACTTGAAATCTTTTCAAACTGTAATTTCTGAGGCTCAATGTTTCTTTCAGGTAATCCGTTTGGCTCATCCAAATTGGTACATACCAGTGGCTTTGTCATACGCCAAGCATCAAATGAGAACTTGATATTAGCGCTATGGAAGTATCTGTTAAATCCTGCATTGTAACGTCCTTGTTCATCAAATGACTCCTTGGTGAATATTCCACCCCTCACTATCTGTCGGGGATCAACAATATCTAGTACCTCTGGCTCCCTTGCAGGAATGAATGTACTAACACCTGGAACAGCACGAAACACCTTACGCTGACCAAAGCTTGCATCCCCTGGCATAATCGCATCGTTGTAGTATATTGTGTAATCTATAATCCAGACATTATCCTTTCTATCTGCAAGCCATAAACCCATCTTATAATCTCCAAATGGAGCATAAAGTGTTAAGCTCCATAGAGGCTCATAGGTATGAACTATTTTGTTAAACAGAGCGAATCCCTGAATTGGGTAATACTGTTCAACTTTCTTACCTAGCCAAGTAGGCTCAGAACCATCCTGTGTCTGGAACATATTTAGAAAATCAAACTGTGTAAGATTGATCTGCTCTCCTATTGCAACAGTTGCAAATGGAGATGTATGTGCAGTACGTGGCCAAGGGAAAGCAAAGTTTGATCCTGCAAAATCAAAATGCTTTTCGCCATGTGCTATAAAATCGCTAGCAGGGGCGAAGTTTATGAAAACACCTGATGTAGCTACGTTTGGAAGCGCAGTTCCAACGTCTGGGTTAGAGTTAAGCAGTTGCTCGCTGTTCATGTCGATATTACCTGCAATATTATCAAAGTGTGGAGGGTGAGAGCACGTAAATTGATCATTTGCTCCAAAGGAGGCTAACAGACCTAGTATTCTATATGCTCCCTTTTCCCAAGTTGTAGAGCGACTACCTATCTGACATACGCCAACTCCATCAACAAAACTGCCTACTCCCTCACACGCAAACTTAACCCAGCTATCGCACTCCTCCCAGTCAAATACCTCCTGGTCTTGCAGTGTGGCTGGGTCTTTTGGATGTGTGCTATTAATGCACACCCATGAGCCAGTTTCATTTATGATTGGATCTGCTTGCCACTCTACAATATTTCCAGCAAAGGAAACATTGTTTTTATCCGTACCACTCCAATCTCCAAAGCCCGCTTCTACACCAGTTGCGGGAGTAATTACCAAAGCTCGGAATCCATTGAAGGGTAATCCGCTTATCAGTAAATTAGAAGAAATGTTTGTCGGGTCGTTTTCAACGCAGTCAACCCAAGTTCTTGGGTGAAAGTCATCTTTGACTATCACACTAGGATCAATCACACAAGTTTTTGCATCATCAGTTGAGGCGTTTTTGGCTCCAGCCATGGCATTAAGCCAGTATTGAACTCCCTTCTGACCCTGTGTTAATGGTGAGTAATCCACTGTAGGGAGGAAGTTTTGACGACGCCAGAACTCCGAGTCTGGAGGCTCATTAGCACTTGAGGATGTATGACCCAGTATGCAAATATAGGGAATTTCATTATGTGTTACCTCGGCAGTCACAACATAAACAGTTGAAGTGACCCAAAGTGGAGAAATCCCAAATGTTTCTGATATCCAGAACGTGCCAAGACCCGTACTTGGGTCGTTGACACCATCATCCGCAGTATTATCTTGGATGCACAAGAAGGTTAAGGGTGTAGTTACTGGAGTGAAAGTGACTATATTTCCAATAAGATACTCTCTACCATCGAGCCATGGTTGTGCAGTTTCAAAGACCTCTTTTGCCCCCATTACCCTAGAATATTCAGTGGGATAGGTACCGCTTGACTCATCACCTATTGCAATAAGATTAGTTCCACGCTCTGTTTGTAGGTCACTATCAACTGATAATGTGTTTGCTCTGTTACCGCTGTCCAGTGTGGGCTTTAGCAGTGTTACCTGTGGTGTGTTGTTAAATGAAGGAGGACCACCACCATCTGACATAAACCCCTGCTGGAATATTGAGGGCTGAACCTCATCCAAATTGGTATTTGCTGCGTGATTGTATTTTGATACGAAACGGAAAAAGTAAAACTCAAAACTACCTCCAGTTTCAACGGGATTTCCCTCCCTCTCTACAATCTCATCGATTGCCTGCTGAACCTTGATGCTCTCAAAAATGTAATCGTTTGTAACTGCTGGATCTAGGTTGTTACCTATCTTAGTGGTTACGTCAAAAGCAGTATCAATGTCTACGATAGTGGGATCTTTATCAATCCTTTGTCGGTTAACCTGCTCCAATATCTGCTTTAGTGCAGAGTGTCCAGATTGTCGTCTGTTTGGACGCGAGATAGTCTGCTTCACCAGATTGGAACTCTGGTGTGGACAAAACAGTTTTAACATAAGCCCCTGCCCATCTGGTCGTATTCTTTCCATGGACTCAACATGAACGACAGTTTCAACAGTAAGCCCGTTCTGGTCTGTAAGTCTGAGAAAAAGTCTATCCCATTTCTGAATCTTGGGTATCGATGTAATGAATCTGCCACGCTTTGCGTTAAGTGTAATTACTGCATTAATTGGGTGTCCATCCTCGTATTCTATGTTAGAGTATTTGTTGCTAAGGTCAAAGTTACCATTAACATCTGCACCTGCATCTCCCGAATGATCCTTTAGAATGACTAAGGCACTATGAAGTCGAGAGCTTATGTGTCGTCACCTTTGTCAACAATCAAGTAGATAATAAATTCCCCTGGAAGTGGGTGTTTCTTATAACTATTATCCCAATCAAGATTTCGCCATATCAAACCGACCTGACTACTGCCCGTACCAACTGGTACGACATTGTAAGGTGTAAAATCATCAATTACGATTCCCATTCTACCATGAATGAAGTCATCAGTAATCTTTGGCTCCTCATCCCATTTCTGCATAATCTCGACAAAGTTATTTACGCCCGCAGTTCCTGAGCCCTTGTTCCTTATGGTGATAAGACCAGAAATGACGTAGAGATTTTCAATTGAGCCCAAGTCTTGGTGATCTCCCAAGTCCTGCTCTGCTGCCTGATTGTTTCCAATCCCAGTAGTATTGCGTATTTGATAACGGGTAACAAAGGCATTTTCCTTGTTTGGATCATCATCTACATTAAAGACAATTTTCTCGTTGGCTGGTATATTTCCAAGATTATCTCCCGTATTTTCTACGCGATAAAGTGTAATAGTCATGGTATATTCGTAGTAGTCCTGATTGCGCGCAATCTCTCAAATTCTAGTGCGTTGTTATTAAGCTGTTCATACGAGTTATAGGAAAATATTGGATTTACAGTTCCTGCTCTTGTTGTAAGTATCAACTGACTCTTGCCCTCAATACCTCTGCGTATCTCCTGCTGTGACTCCCTTGTTCGTAGAACGTTAATTCTATCATCAATTATATTTCTAAACGTAAGGTCGCCAAAACCACCACGGCGGGTAAGTATCTCAGTCAACTTTTTAGCTATCATTGGACCAGCAAGTGCTACCATAAGAGCCATAGTCACGGAGGCACCTGCCATTCTGATTACGCTACTAACGATTCCAGTCATTGCCCCCATGGGGTTACCCAACAGAATAATTGCTTGCTGAGCTTTGGAGGTACCTAAATCGCGTTCAAGCATTGCCATAAGCATACCCTTCTTTGGTTTCTTCTGTGTAATCGGTGAGCTATCTGACACCTGCAAACCTAAAATTTCTTTAACTTTTTTTTCTACCTCTAAATCCAGAAGATTCTCATAATCCTCAACGTGCATATCCAGGTCACGCACATAGTTGATCTTTGGTGAATCCCCTCCCGCAGAGCTAATGTGCATTGTCATTAGGGTATTCCTAATCATTTGGCTGAGAGTATCTATCAGGGTCATGTTACATCCGCTGAGGTAACATCCTCAGTAATTCTAAATCTCATACGCGCCCTCACTCCACCAGTTGGTAACTTGACAAAAGAACAGTATGGAGTTAGTGCAGTTACTGTAATTGTCTGACTAGCTCCGCTGAGAGGTACATACTCGATTGCATAAGCCTGAGTGGTAAGAAAGTCATTTGCTGCAAAGTCAGTCTTATCAAGATAGGCGTCAACTTCTGGAGCACTCAAAAGCAGGGTTGCGTCAAACTGGTTATGATGCTGTGAGTAAAAGTAAATTGCTCCCGTACTCACATCTTCTCTATCTTCAAATCGGTCTATTACAAACTCCAAATCCTGCAAGAGAATATGGGTATTGCCTCCAAGTTTGAGAAAAACCTGACTTGCATTGATTACTTCGTTACGTGCTCCTATTGCGCTCATGTTACCACCATTGTTGGATAAGATATTATTTCTGCTGATAATCGGAACTTAACCAAATCTTCTACCACTGCGACTGGTATGGCTCGCACTATCTTCAGTAGTGTAGTTATGGCTACCGTTTGGGGAGTGCCTACCGTATTGGTATATGACTGTACGAAGGATGCCTCAAGTACCTCACCCTTAGCCTCATGATCTCCAATCGTGTTAATTCCAAATGTGGTTGCGTTCATATCCGTAGCACTCATCATCATGTCTGCGTTAAACGTACCTGAAAATGGATTAGTGAAAAACACTGGAATCTTGTTTAGGTTTCCTGTGTTATCAGTTATTGGCTCTGCCTGCTGAGCACTACCATAATCACTTTCAACATTGAATATTTCCGCGTATGTGTGTCCACTAAATACTAGCACGCCAGCGTACCCCTGAAAGACAGCAGCGGTTTCTGATCTAATCTTGGTAAGTGTAAATCTCATGGTACGGCGAAGTTCTGGTTGTGCTTGATCTACCAGATCCTCTTTTCGCCATTCTTGTCTTGTAGTATAGAAGATTCCAGTTCCCGCGTTGGGGGTATATGTTAATTTTAGTATGCGCTGAATCTCAGTTGCCATATCCTCGACATCTTCTAGGGCATCACTATAGGTTAATTCCTGCACATCTTGAACTCGATAATAACAGGTAATCTCATAGACATCTCGAACCTCGGTAAAGTGAGGATGCTCAACTAGATTCTCACCAGCCTCTGTGTTAATCTTACGGGTTACAACTGATTTAGGCCACTCATTTCCCAGGACTTGATCACGGTCAAAGAACCTTACAACTTCACTGACAGTAGCAGTAGGAGTTTTAGTGAGCCTTCCGGTAAGAGCCCAGTTAGTGTTTAATGAGTTTCTAATAGTAGTTGCCTGTGAAACCATTATGTGGTACCCTTGAAACCATCGGTAGATCCAAACATATCTCCACCTGTTAGGAGATTTGGATTTTTTCTTCCATAAGTAGCAAGGATGTGATCTTGTATCGCTTTTTTCCAAGCGAGGACACCATCAAGGTTTCTATCCTTGATTGGAGTCTGCCAATAATTGAATATCGTACTAGCTAAGCTCGACGCTAATGATATTAGTTCTGGATCAGGTGCCTCTATTGGAGTGATTGCATGAAGATTAATTTGTGTATTGATATAATTATCAGCTTCCTGCATCATATCATGAATTTTCTTATTTGGTGCAGTTACACTAAGATCCTGATTTAGTCTCTTTTTGGTTTGTGCTAAATCTGCATATCCTGAATCACTTGAACTGCTCATGAGCTAATATCCTTCTCCACATTTAGATCCAAGGTAAAGGTTTTTCGGACTTGGGATGCACCATCAATTAACTCAATTTGTGTAAAATACATTTCTTCTAGTTGGGGCATAAAACCTGATAGAACTGCCAATCTTACTCGGTTGTTATTTGTACTTGCCGTTATTGTCATTGTAGTACCACCAATTGGAAAATCAGAGGTTCCATTAGTCGTTGCAATATACATCTTAATTGTGGCAAATCCTGTAACCACGAAGGGGTCTTTTTTGACAAATAAATCAAAATCTTGGTTATAGACTGTCTCACCTGGTACATATGTCCAATCTGCCATTAGTTCGTCATCCTACTAGATCCTTGAGTATCATGTATGGACGCGTTTCCTTCAACTCCATGAATCGATCCAACACTTTGTGTATCGTGAACTTGAGCCTGAGATAATGGTGGGGTTCTCGTAACTGGAATTCCAGCACCAGTATCAAATATAGTAGATCCAGGTGGACCATCAAAAATCGCAGAATCAAATATAGGCATGAATTTAAGTATTTTTAAACGCTTTTAGTTATTTCGTCTATATCATAGTCCCCGTATTTGGATATATTGACTGAAATGTCTTTCTAACTACTGGTGCTGCCCCTCCATCTCCACATACAAACCACTGGAATAACCAAGCAGCAGAAAATGCGTTTGTCATATCAATCGTGAAATCTGTAGCATTGAATGATTTGAGATTTCCCTCTCCATCAAGAGTGACACCACTAAACCCATTATCAAAAGTTGATTTGACAACTTCATCATCATCATTTGCACCAGACATTCTCATAGAGGTCACAACATCAAGTCCTGAACCTGTCATGGAAGCCATGTTTGTTCCGTCAGCAGCACCCATTCCATTAGTAAAATGTGACCTCGCCAACGTTTCAGTGGTCTGTCTTGACATAATTGTCACTACTCCTTTTGGCTCAAATGCAGTTGTAACTACATCATCGCCTGTGGATGTTGCACCACTGTCAGTTCCAGTTTCCCATTGTCCTCCCTTGATTATCATAAAGTAAATCAAATCAGCTACTGCACTATTTGTAGTCCAATCCAAGTCAAATCCTCCTGACGTAAAACCACCAAAATCAGCCTCGGCAGTCAAGGTTCCGTCAATTCCGTTTATTAATTGAATACATTTACTTGAAGTGAAAGAACTGCGATATTCTGATGAGGTTGTATTCCGATCACCGCCATACCAATAACAACTCTCATTTATCCCGTCTGTAATTCCAAATGTGTGCTGCATATCTGACAGTACGGAGGCTTCTGTGGTTTCGCTTGTAGACAACATCATAAGTATTCCTTCTTGATCTGTAATTGATTGCACGTCTGCATCTGTTGATACTGATTGAGTTGTTGGTGCTCCTGAAGTTGTCTTGGTTATAGTTCCGACCTGAACTCCTGTAATGTCTGCACCACCCCATACCATGTAAAAACAGTAACTGCCCTTTGTGGTATTTGTATTCCATGTTACAGTGAACTTGTTTGTTCCAAAAGCTACACTCCCTAAATGCCGAATAGCTGTTGCTCCCTCCAAGCCAATGAAACAGTTGCTTGCATTTTGATAGTGTCTGGATTGTGAATTAGATTGACCATCGAGATCACCTGAAATCATAGCACGATTATTAGTTCCATCTGAAAAACCGTATGAGATATAGATAGCACCCAAATCATCGACTCCGTTTGCTGATACGAGTGTCCAATTTTCTTGAAACAATCCTGCTTTTGGGGTAAATCCTGTTGTGACATCTTGTGTAGCTCCTGCTGAACCAGTGGTTTCCTTTGCGAACATTGCACATTCTACATCGAGTGCCATTCTAAATCTCCAATATGGTTTCTAGTTGAGCCTTTGTTATTGTTCCATCTTCACGAACCAAGAAGCCTGCTACAATGGTCTGTAGATAATCCGATCGTTGATTTTGGTTTTTCCCTTGATATACTGCAATCATAGCATCTAACTGAACAACCTCATCACCAACAAGCGTAAATCGACTGATGACGTTAGCTCTTGTGACAAATCCAAGGGTAGACAAGACGATAGTTCCTGAGAATGGATGAACTCCTATTGGATCTAGTCCTAACGTATCTGTGTCTGGGTTTACAATTCTGTCTAGTAAATCTGTCATTAAATCACCACCTTAATTTTTGTTATAAATCTTTTACAGTCCTTACAATAGACTCCATGTAATTTTTCACGTTTGTTAGTGCCTCTAATAGAATAACTCTTATGACCTGTTTTCTTTTGATGTGCCATGATTTCCTTTTGATATGGAATGTTCATCATGCCGCCGTCGCCGCATCTGTTGTTATGTGTAGCATCACACCATGAAGTCTGGCATCCTGTGTCATCGTATCTGACGCACCATCTCTTTCAACTAAAAATCTACAAAATTCTGATTTACCTGCTCCTGCTACTGTTACTGCTGCCGTATCTACTGAGATATCTAGGTCATTTGCCGTTCCATTATGTGCGTCCGTAACTGTTATTGCAGCACCATATGCTGTTGTCACAACTTCATTATCTGCAATACTAACGCCTGATATTCGCCAATCCACATCTGTTGTTTGTGTCCCTAATGCACTCCAATAGAATGTCGCTGTTATTGTGCTGGCGTTCCAATTATCAGGAAATGTTACTGAGAACTGTGCTGCCTCAATGGCTGCACCGTCAAAGTCTAATGTCTGGATATCCTGGTCTGTTGCCAATTCTGTTTTTGCTAATGCTGCACATCCACCTGTTGTGCTCTCCCACATACCTGTAGCACCAATCCATATGTCATGTATTCCAATGGGGGAGATGTCTACGCCTGCTTCTTGTACCGTTCCAGAAGTTATGTTTAATGTGGTGTTACAATCTATATCATCATCTGCTGCACCTGTAAATCCAAAGTCTGCTGAATCTGCATCGTTTCTCCAGTTAATTGATTGGGTATTTCCCATTCGTATAACTCCAGTGAGTGATGCGGCTGTAGCTGTATCTAACGAAGTTCCAACAAAGACATTACGCCATCTTAAACCAGTTAGTCCTAAATCCCGTGTATTTGTTGTCGATGGTTTGATAGTTGCCTCGAAATTAAAATGATCTACAGCATCTAATTCAAATCCAACATTACCATCATTAGCAACATTTCTAAAGTCAACAAAGTCTGCGTTCCTTAACCTAAGTGCTCCGTTATCTGCTATTGCTCCATCTACTGCAAAATGCCCTGCTCCGATAACTGGGTTTGATTTAAAGTCTACTTCAGTTGTACCACCATCATTAAATGTCATATACTCTGTTAGAACTCCAACTCCATCCATTACTGAGAAGTGCATGGAACCTTGTTCTGCTGCTGCAAGATCTGATTCCATATCAACTCTAATACTTCCATAATTATCTAATGCTGCTCCAGCTTCAAACGCTCTAAATCTCAAAGAACCAATTTCTAAACCATCAGCAATATTTGCATCTCTCGAAATATCCCAGTTGTGGATATTGTTTGCACCGCTAGTAATATTGTCAATCTGTAATAGATCAAAGTCTGCTGCATCATGGTCTGCGGTCCATGTGAATACCTCACTGCCTGACTGTCCCAAATCTACCCAGGCACCGTTCACAAAACCTTTCATCAGATTTGCCGTACTGTCATAGACAAGCTCTCCATTGGCACCTGTAGGCTCTCCTGCGAAACTGCCTACGTTAATTCCACCATTTGAAGCATCAGGTGTAAAAGTAGCAATGGTATTTGTAGCCATAGTCCATGATTCCCCAGTAGATAGAATTGTACCAGTAGCTGTCGGTAATGTTAAGATCCCTGTATTGGTAATTGTATTACCGTTTATGTTGAAAGTACTAGCATCAAAGATATATTCAAAGGATCCCTGGACATTAATTTGAAACTTATCATCAGTTGGTACATTCAAAAATATTCCAAGACCAGTTGCGTATATTGCCTGTACACCAGCACCTGGAGCACCAGTCGTATTTCTAAATTCTATGTTTGATAAATCGGTTAAATCAAATCCATTTGCATCTATATCAGTGGCCCAAGGTGTTTGTGAACTAGCCGATGCATCCATTGACTGCCATGCAGTACCGTTATAAAATCTATATTCATTAGTGGTTGAATTATAATACATATCTCCCTCTGTTGGTGAAGTTGGATCTGCCGTATGTCCTGTATCGGAAAATCCAGACTCTGTGATATCTGAATTGACTGTAAGTTTTGTACCTTCTAGCATAGATAAACCAGTGGTAGAAATTTGGGCTATAGTTCCTGTCCCTGTGATATCAAAGTCATATGTTTCCCCTGCTGCGACCGTGTGTGTTAATCCTCCTGCATCACTTGTTGTTTTTTGTGTTCCTGATGTTCCATCATAAAAAATTCCTTGAGCTGCGGTTAGAGCAAGGAAAGTATTAGTGACTGATACTCCACCTGCACCACCAGCGACTTTGAACCTAAGAACACCAGCAGTATAAACATCAACACTACTGGCTCCATCACTCTGTATTCTTTCACCAGGGTCGCCAGTTCCTCTGAAATGTATTGCCTGTCCAGGATCAAGAAAAATATCACTTGTTCCCATATTCAAGTCTTGGGCTTGAGTACCAAGACCTGTGATTCCTGTAATACCCGTGAGTGTGTTAGAACCACCAGCGATTGTTTTGTTTGTTAGAGTCTGAGCAAATGCTTCAAACACAAATGTATCGTTTGCTGCTAGTAAAGGTAGTGTGATAGTTCTATCGGCTACGATTGCTGAGCCTGTTATGGTATAATTATTACCGTCACTGGCAATATTCTCTATCTCTAATTCATTAAGATTTAGTAAATTGAATCCTGCTGCATCATGGTTTGCAGTCCAGGTAGTAACTTCTGAGCCAGTGGTCAGATCTATTGGTGCCTCAGTAGAGTTGTCTTGGAATATGTGGGTGTCTCCTGCTACGTCTGCGGCAAACAGTCTTACCGTGTCTGCGGCTGGACTTGCAGGAGTTGCAATCTCACTGACATCAAAGAACCCGCTAAACGAGTTGGTATTATTAAAAGTCTTACTAGTAACAGTTTGTGCTAAACCTGTGGTTACTATGTTCTGAGTTGTATTGTTGACTCTATATCTTAAAGTTCCAGCAGTTATCATCCATATATCACCATTTACTAATGCTGATGGATTTGCCGAAAGTTCACTTATGTTAAGTCCTGAATTTGTTGCATCTCCAACAAAACTTTGCTTTATTCCAGTAGAATAGGTATTGACTTGGTCTGTCTGTACTACAGTAGATGCCACTGCTAATGTAATCAAATCTGTTGCTTCACTTGCGTTCATTCCGTCTCCATTAGCAAATGTTCTTACGTTTAATGCAACACCGCTCTTTGGGGTGCTGCCACGAATGGAAATAGCACCACCACCAACATCTGCCGTGACGTTTGCCTCTCCACCTCCTGCACCTGCCCCAAGATTAATCCAAACTCCATCATAGCCTTCAAACTGTCCTGTTGAAGAATTATAGATAACATCACCGACTGCTGGACTGCTTGGTTGTCCTGCATTAGAACCAAAGTTTAACCCTGCATTTGTTCCGTTTGGATTAGTAACAACTTTGAATCCATCAACAAAGTTCATTGTTGCTGATGTTATAGTTACAGCTTCTATCGCATCAATAAACAATGCAATATCAGAGGTTGCTTGAGTATCGCCTTGGTCTGCATGAATTTCAACGTTGCCATGAACTGACGAAGTGACATAATCTTGTGATGTTGTCCCTCTTAATGAAAATTGATCTCCTTGTGGAACTGCAATTCCTACTCCACCTATTGATGTAACAAGACCACTTGTTATTCTTAACATCTCAGCATTGTTTGCATAAAAATTTATATTATTATCAACATCACTCTGGATTCTCTCTCC
>SDBT01013722.1_pt1 | contig 12957 bp, 4 predicted proteins | sample 2277101 | NCBI WGS metagenome assembly SDBT01 (sample SAMN10404973, study PRJNA504765) | marine sediment metagenome | isolation source: marine sediment core GS10_PC15, 103 cmbsf | place: Arctic Ocean: Southern Knipovich Ridge | collected 2010 | reverse complement strand
CTAGCCTATGGTCTTTTTGGGGAAGTTTCTGGAGCTATTAAAATCATACTGAAATGGTTGATCTCTGTGATTTCCATGATTGGTGGAGGTATTGTGTTCATTCTGATGGCTATCACGGCTCCAGTTTCTTTTATACTAAACAAAATGTCAGATAGTTTGCTAGGTAAAGACAGAACTTCATTATTGGGTTTTCCCATGACGGACGAAGAAAGAGAAACATTTGTTGATGTGTTGTTAAGGTCAAAACACGTGGCTTTGGAAATTAAAGAAGGGTTAGAAACAGCCCGCGAAAATTTCCTCATGGATGAAATGCGATACATGTTAAAAATGGGAAAAGAAATCACGCCCAAATTATCAGAAGGAGTTGTGCAACAAGTCGGATTGGCTTGGTCTTTATCTGGAGAAGTAGCAAGTTGGATTGTCGATGGTGTTGAGCCAAAACCCACCTCTGGCGGTCTGCGTCTGATCCAAGAATATCTTGGCGTTAGTTTGCTTGAACTCGCTAATGTAAACACCGTGCCTTATCGAACCTACATTTGGTGGATTACCAGGGCAATGACAAGAGAAGTGCCCTTGGACATCCGAGAAAAATTATTTGAATCGCTGCGCAAAGATCCTCGAAACATTTCTAGTCGTTTTTTGGAAAAGAATCAACATCACAGCCTCAGCTCGGATGAAATTTCTATGCTTAAGAATTACTGTTGGTTGGAAAGAGATCCCATGATTCATTTTTATGAACATGTGGGTGTCAACGGGGGAAAAGGAAAAGAAAAAGTAAAAGAAGAAAAAGTAAAAGAAGAAGAAGAAGAAGATAATGATGATGATGATGATGATGATGATGATGATGATGATGATGATGATGATGATGATGATGATGAGGGAGAAGATATATTCGGACAGGTTGGAGTATCACGAGAAGAAGCCGAGGCAGCCGTGGAACGCGAAGAAGAAGAAAGGTTTGATTTGGTACAAGACATGCTTAAGGACCCTGATAATTTTATTATGCTGATAGCCAACTCAGACTTGGTCAAACATCTCACACCAGCCCAGCGGCGGATGGTTGGGACAGCCCTGCAAGCTGTCTATCTGAATCAATGGCGAGTACTTAGGGTTCCAGATCCTGGCTTATTCAAGCACTTGAAAGAAAAAACGAGATTGATGTACTCCCTTGGATTTGGTATAATAATTTTCGGTATTTTCACATATTTAGGGGTCATGATGATAGACGAACAAGCGAAGCGTCGTGCGGAGGAAGAAAGGTTCCAAATGAATGAATATTGGGAAACAAAAGCTTCCCCTGCTGACAGAGGTATTGTAATGGGAGTAATCGGTTATTACACCGTAGCTAAAGAAGATCCAGCATTCGGTTCCGAACTCAAATTAGCAGCACTCGAAGAAAAGAAAAGATTGCTCTTTGCCCAACAAGAGGTAGCACAGAAAGCCTTTAAGGAAGAAACGACGCGAATAGAAAATAGCTATTGGGCATCCATTTGGCAAGGTGGGTGGAATTTCGCGGGGAGGCCCAGAGTGGCACCCCTCTTATTGATTCCACCGGGGGAGAAAACTAAAATAAAAACTTCCAAAAAGTCACCCTTCTTTGCGTCTGGAACATCAGACACACCTGAACCTGAACAGCTTGAACCTCCCAAACCGGCTGACGCTGGACATGGCACTAGTCCTGTAACCCCGGGATACAAGGACCCCAAGGCATTACCAGGGAAGAAAACCAAGGCATTACCTGGACCAGATCAAACCCGTGTAGAAGATTTACCAGACGAATCAGGGGAATCAGAGGAATCCAGCTCCACCTCCCTCGTAAGAGGTGACGCGGATTTTGTGGATGTGGCGGAAAAGGGGGATTTCCCTAATGAAGTAACCCTGATGCAAGAAGCTGCCTCTTCCGAAGCAGAATACAACAACCAATTCGCGTTGGCTAAGTACAAGGACACTCGTCTCTTGTCTATCAATCTTATGCAACAAGCACTTCGGAAAGATAAACATGTTAACCTGAGCACATTAACACCAAATGAACTGAAAGCTATTATAACACCAATATGGCTTGAAGTGGAGGTTTTTTTCCGGAACCGTCACACTGGCGTCGATGATTTGATTAAAAGCATGGAAGGGGATGTTTTTTTGGGCAGTTTTCTTAAAGGAAGATTATCCCAACCGCAGAAAGACCCAACTATAATGCTGCGACTAATGTCAGAGATACTCGGTCGTCCCGAGTGGACTCATGGAAGTACCGCTAGTGATGCCCTTGCAATTCTTTCAGAGTTAAAGACATCCGCCATCATGAATTTTACGGAATCTGTGGAGCGAGATCGAATGAGATGGTACCTAACTATGTTGAAATATTCTTTAAATATACTGGGATTTTTTACGATGGGTCTTCCTAAGTATTTATTAAGTTGGGTGATTGACAAGGAAACGATTTGGGCTGCTGCAATTTCCATCACTTGGCAATACACCCCAGCGGTGTATATGGGTGTTTTTGGATATGGGTTCACTCATAATCTCGTTTCAGCTCTGTATCGTATGACATACTGGAGGAGTTCCAAGGAAGTCTGGTTACGATTCGCTTCAAATATGCTACATTTTTCAGGTATTTATTTCCTTGGTCCATTATATCTCAATGTAATGTGGATGAAACAAGTTCCAAAACTGGCGCGCTATATAATTGGGAAATTGTTCATGATTGCCAGACGAATAGGTCTTTACACGGCGACAACTACAATAGATCCAAGCGGGACGCTATGGAAAGCCACGCAGATATTACCACCTATGTGGCAAAACTATATGATAATGGCAAAAAATTATAAAAAAAAAAAGGAATAATAATAATAATAATAATACAAAATTTCCTTTTTTTTTATTTATCAAAGCGAGAAAAAAAGTTCCCGTGTGCCAACTCCTTCTTTTTTTTTTCTCTCTCAGGATTGAGTCACGTGATCTGTCACAAAATCAACAGGAGATTTCAGCTTTGGGATTGCAATAAATTGAAACAACTGATGCATTTTGTCATTACTTGCTTCCCCAAAGCTGAGGTGTATTCCACGTTGCATAACAGATTCTGAATCTCTTGCGCTGAGACCTCCACGTTGAAAAGTGTGGTATAACTTGGAAACTTCCTGTGAGTTGATATATACACGAGTCACATCAGCCGTGATGCTGATCCATTTTATTTTGTGTTGCACTGTACCAAACAAAGATTTAGGAGCACCTTTTTGTGTCCATTTTATCTCGGTTTCATTTCCAAAACCAATGCCTAATTTACGCAAATAAATAAGGATTGATTCTGTTCGTTGCTCTTCCCCAGAATGATCTAATTCTAAAGAAACATACACGTGGGCGACTTTCGCTTTTGTTCCACGCGTTACATTCAATTGAAAATGAACACTGTACCCAAACAACTGATTCCATTTTGACAAACCTCCCACAATTTCTTTGACGTACTCGACTGGAATTTCCAGATCTATAGCTTTGCCTGTTGCATTCATCCTCAATGTTGGGAGCACAAATAAACGTTCCGTGGCGATCTCCTTCATAATGTCGCGATACGAAGGATCAGTGTTCCGTACGGCAAAAATCCTTTTTGGTTTTGTTTCTTGCGGTCCGTCCTCCTCTGGTGATGGTGGTGCTTTCAAAACCGATACAAAACTGCGCGCTAAATACTTCTCCATATTATAAGCTATACTCTTAGAGTATATTCCTTTGTCTATATATAAAACCATAGATATAGCATCAATTACACTTTCAGGAGTTTTTCGCCTCATGGCACGCCAGGAGGAATTAATCTCCTGAAAATTTATAGCCTTCATTCGTTCATTTGCCATTCTTTTCTCTTCCGCGGGCCCAGGGAGATGTTGGATTAATCTTGCTCTTTTTTCTTCGTCTGTTTCTGTGTCAGGTTCTTCCACCAAACGTAGACTAGGCAGGCGCAGAAATTTTGGCGCTCCCGGAGTTTCTTTTTTTTCTGGTTCTGTTGGTGTGAAAATTATTTTCTTGTCTAAGACACGTTTGATTTCTTGAATTGTGTTGGAAGCAGTTGTGGCTGCCGTTTCGAGATTAGATAACGAGGCTTGAATCAAACCTATAGATATGGCTTGGTCTTCTTTGGTCTGAGGGAATTTCAACACAGAACTCAAATTAACACCAAACATCTTAGTGTCATCGTCGTTATCGCCAAGATCATCATTGATATTTAATATTGTGTGCACCACTGGAATTGTGGCATCAGAAACTCCTTGCATGTAAGTTGATGTATTGATTGCTTTGTAAAAAACACTTGTGTCTTCTGCGTCTACCTGCGACATAATTTTAAGATTCTTTTTTTGCATCGCCAAGGTTTGGCTTGATGCGAGAACAGGAATTAGTCGATGTGAAGGCAAAGCCAAAGACGAATTTAAGGCAGCCATGCCGTAGGCATCTTCAGCAGTAGTATCCGCCATCATCTATTTCGTTTTTCAAACAAAAATAATCATGGAAACGAATTCACTCTTTTTGCATAAGATGAAAATATGGAGTTCGTTTTATCCAAGCATACAGTAAAACGATAAAATGTCAAGATGTTAAATAGAAAGCAATATAACAAAACAAAACGAAAAAGATGAATTCTCCCATCCAAAATCTAGAAGGAGGTAAGCTTCCACCACCACCACCATCAACATCCATATTGCCACCACCACCACCAACCAAAAAACTGCCCCTAGTTCCATCCTCCCAGAAGCAACCACCACCCCAACAACAACAACAAGTCAGTGTTTTCACTCCCGTATTAAGCCCTAATATGCAACCTCGATATTTAAATTCAATACAACAAGCACCTCAAGCACCAGCCATGCAAGCAATGCCTGGAAATCATCGCTCTGTCAGCATGGATCTTTCTCATCACATGACCACCACCACCACCACCACATCCCCTGTGCAAACAACGCATGGTACCACAACAACAAATTCCACCTGGAATGGATACAACGCTACTGAACAAACAAAAAATTTTAGTCTCTCCGCTGAAGCCATCCAAACCCACAAGGAAACTCAAGCACGAAACCAACGCATTCAGGCAGAAACTCAGGCACGAAATCAACAAACTCGACAATTGCGCCAACGACGTGTACAAACTGTGCGAAAGATTGCCTCTGCCGTGTTGCCGGATAGCATGGGAGCCAAAGACTGTGAGGGAGGCAGCAGCGAAATAATCATTGAAACCAAGGCTCGTGAGTTATGGATGACCGTGAGGGATGGTCTGCGTTTGGCTGCTTTCATTGTGGTTGGATTTTTTGTGATTTGGATTGCCTTTACGATTCTGTTGGAATACGGAGCCGAGGCTCGCATGTTGAGTTATATGGAAACTGACGTGGGAAGGCTCCACCGCCCAAAACTCCTGTCTAAACTGAATCCCAACTTCCCTGTGATTTCTGGGTGGGTTCGACGCCACGCCCCAGCTTACTTTGGTAATTTGAAACAAAACGAAGCCAACAAAGGTCTGGATTCCATCATACAAATCACGGCTATGATGGACCCATCGGAATGGGGTATAGGTAATTGGTTTAGTCGACTCTTGGGACGTCTTTTTTTTCACAAAGGTTTACAACAAGTTAAACGTAAGATGTTGTTGCGAGATTTAGACTTGAGCCTGCGAGAAGCGGCTCGAGAAACTAAATTATCTTGTTTGTGTGCTGCACATGTTGGTATACTTTTGCATGCTGTACTATGCAAAGACACCTTTATGTTAGAGCCAAGACTGGAGACTGCTTCTTCTCAAACAAAAACAGCTCGCATTCATGATGGAGTCCTGAGTCTTGCCGTGGGTGATGCTGCTTCTTCTGAAGATATCACTGAATTCAGGCATGATTTGGCCTCTCACGTGGATTATATCTCTAAAACTGGCCAAAAGGTTAGAGACACCTTGAATGAAGACAAAACACGCTGTGTGACTTACTGTACCATGATGGCTCAACGAAACATATAATAAAACCCCGAAAGGATTGATTAATTTATTTATTTTTTTTTTTTAAATACACATATATACACTTCTTTTTTGATTTAAAATTGTAAAGCCAAATCCGTAATATTACCTACAAGTTCAGTCAGGGCCTTCATGGTGATGCTGTCTTGACAGCCAATTTTATCGAAAAGGAAATTACAAGCCTTGCAGGCATCGCCCTTTTCACAAATCGTAATAACATATTCTTCCTGTGCCTGAGTTGATGAGGCCGGCGTGGTGACTCTCAGAACATTCTGTTTGACAACAGTGGTGGTGACGGATCCGCGTCGTCTGCGTCGCAGTTTTTTTCTCCTATCACCTTTTCTCCTCCTGCTTCCTCTTCTTTTTTTAAAAAAAGTTCGCGTCTGACGCCAGTAACGCTTCTCAAAGACCTTGGTGCCCTCTGCCATCTTCTGATTGATGTCAACCAGTTCCGACATGATTTTGTCATATAAAGGATGAGTTTTCCAACCAGATGAATTCATGCAACATAAAATAGCGTCAGATAATACAAACGCCATGGAAGATAAAGCACTCGTGGCGTGTAGGTTCACCGTTGGTTTGAAAGCACTCTTGTCATTCAGCACAGATAACAATATCGATTGGCAAAGTACTGCTGGAAGATTCTTTGACAATTCCCTTCCCAAAAGATTTTCAATGGCTTCATATACTTTAACCCGTTTTTTTTGAGTCACGTTTGTTTGAATGGTTTTTGAGAGCAACAAATCTCGAATGCCCCACGGCATCACATGACTTATACCCAAATTTACAATATTCATTTCAAAAAATAAAAAAATTTTATTTACTTTTTTGTTTTTTATGATTTATTTGAAAAAAAAACGATCGAATTTTTTTTTCCAAAAAAAAAATGCATGCACAAAAACGATCGATTTTTCGCACGTGGGAATCGATCGAAATTTTTTCGTCAAGCGTCTGATTTTTAAAAAAAAAAAATTTTAATTTTTCCACAGACACTATTTTATAATTCAATAAATTATTGTGTCTTTTATTAATTAAAAACGATTTGAAATGCATACTAGAACCTTTTTAAACACGAAGAGCGAAAATTCAAGCTCAAAAACGGTCAAAAAAAAAAATTCGCCGCACATTTCTTTGGTAATTTTAAAAGGTTTGAAAATTCATGAAAATCTTTCAAACTTGATTCAAAATTACGAGAAGCCAGAGTGCTTTTTCCGAGAGGCTCTCCAGGCTCATATGAGAGGAGGTAAACTACTTGGGGATCGGCTGGGTTCTCCAGAACCTGTTTGGAATAATTTACTGGTTTCCAGCAAACAACTTGGAGAAGAAATTATGGTTTTAAAGGGTAGCATAGCCACAGGTCTTGAAACGGTGCAACAACAAGTGAAAAATCTTGCAGAGGCCAACAAGCGGAGCCAAGTGGCTTTTAGAGTTCTGCATAAGATGGCTGTAACAAAATATCAAAATTGTGTGGCACGATTGGTTGGCAGTAAATCCCCGACTGATGTGCAGAAACTTGCCCAAACCAAGGCAAAACTCGGCGAGATATATTCTAGCAAAGTCTTTCTGTTTGAATTGAATCAATGTCTCCGTGCTGGACGTTCTTTTTTTGGTAGGACGGCTGGGCTTAAGCTACCTGAAATTAATTTTCTGGAAAAAAAAGAATTAGTTTTCCAGATTCAAAAAACCATTCAAAAAACTGCGAATGACTTGGATTTGTTGCAAAAAAAATTAGTCACAGTCACCGCCATATGTACATCCATGGAATCTAAAAAAGTAGCTGCTGGGCAAACTTTTCAAAAGTTTGTGATTGCTTTATTAAAACGGAAACGAGCCGTGGTTTTAGAAGAACTTGGAATTTCAAAAGAGGATTTGCCTCGGATTCGAGCTTCTTTGGTGACGGTGGTGGTGAAGAACCCACCACTGCCTTTGGTACCTCTTCGATTAGAAGAAGTAACTGTAGAAGTGGTGGCAGGTCCAGCCAGCAGGCATGTTAATTATGATGCTGATTATGTATATGATGGTGATGACGAGGATTTATTTGGAGAAAAGTATGACAGTGACGCTCCAGATTCAGTCCCAGAAGGTCATGTATATTATAGTGTTGGACTTGAAGCTGAGGAAGGACCAAGGTTCGTAGCAAGCCGAACTCGTAGCAGTGGCCTTTTGAATATTAACAACAACAACAACAACGTTCTTACTTTTACATCTGAAGAAGAAGAATCTGAAAATGATGTTCAGAGGAGTAAAGGTGTGCCTGAATTGGTATTTGAGGATGATGCTGACGACAACAACAACGACATTCAGATCGAATATGGAGATTCAGAACATGTTTCTGCTATCAAATGTCCACGATTGGAGCCATTGCCAGATCCTTCTCCTATGGTTACGCATGAAACTTTCCAAACCTTGTTAACTTCTGTCAGAGGATTACCTTCAGCCTATGACATCGACAATAAATTAACTGGTGGTCTGGATTCGATTTGGGATGAATCAAAAAATAAAATTTTAAGTTATAAAATAGACAAAGCCTACGATAAATTACTGCAATCTTATGCAAAGGAATATCCTGATTTGTCAGACACGAAGCGCAGTCAATTCTCTGATATATTTGCTACAGCCAATGACATTCAACAATATCGACGTCGGCGGCGTTTAATAACCCGTCGGCGAATCGAAAAAAAACGAAAAAGACAAGAAGAAGAAGATTGTCGGCAGGAGGAAGAAGAAGAAGAAGAAGATGAGGAGTACGATTCAGACTTTTCTAGTAGTTCTTCCGATGATGATGATGAGGCTGAGGCTGATGGTGATGGAATGATGGGGTTTTGGGATATTGATCCTGCTGTTCGAGGCATGCGAATGGTTTCTGTGCTCTGTGACAGTGACGACGAGAAAACCAAACTGGTCTTACCTGGGGGTATTGCTGCCTATGCAAAAAAACATCGCAAGGTGGCACCCTTCAAGAAAAAAAAACCTTTTTTAGATTGTGAAGCAGGAGATCCAAATGCTGGACATGTGTTGCATAGAGATTTGGACACAGTGGGTTCTTTATTGGCTCCTCCAATGCATGCGTACAGTGGATTAATTTTCGATCGTTTCTGTAAGGTTTGTTGTCGTGTGGTTTATTGGCCAGACATGGATTGCATGTGTGTTGATTATCGTGGTTTTAAACGAAGCCAATGCATGGACGGAAACTTTTTTCCTACTTTGCGTATGCGGAATGCTTGTATAATCCTACGTCTAAACAAACGTAGGGTTCGTAATGCACTGCATAAGACAAAATGGAGAAACTGGAGAACCAGTCAACGAGATCTTTTATTGTATGGCCACCCAAAGCTTCGAGTCTTCCAAAAATTCGCGAATGATCCTAGGGTTGGAAATCATATTCGGTGTTTTATGAGATTTGTGTTTGCGAATTGTCAAGTCATGGGTACCAACAATTGTGTGGTCTGTGGAGATGTCTTGGATGTGAATCGTGCTTTTAATTTTTGTAATACCTGCAAATCCTGGGAACCCTTCCGAGAAATATGGAAAGATGTTCAAACGGAAACCAAACCAACCACTTTGGCCAAGATTAAAGAACGAGGTCGGTTGGCTCATAAACATAATCGTAGTCTCAAAAAACAAGCTCATCAACGAAAACATCGTCTTAATATCGATGCTGCAGCAACAACAGCCACGATTCTGGGATCCAGTCTGGACAAAACGCGTCCACCACCTCCTGTGATCATCACGGAAGAATTTAGACGTTTGATCCGAAACGGAGCTGGAAAACAACCTCAAAAACCTTCTCCTCCTCCAAAATTGGCTTATAAAACTCCAAGGGCTTGTCATCTTCAATTAAATCTTTCTGATGAGGATGAGGAGGATGATGGAATTGAATTCGCAGTACCATCTTTGTACAGTTCTACTACCACTAGTAGTACTGGTAAATACCGTGATTTAGCTCCTTTAGAAGATATGGGGGATGTTGTTTCTTTTATATTTCCACCACTGCCATTGGAATCGGATGTGGTTCCTTCTTTCAAAGAAGAAAAACCTGAAATTGATGATTTACCAACATTATTACCAGTGGCTTTCCAGGTAGATATTGATTTTGAAGATGAATCCATGACCATGGATTTCAGTGATTAATTTTCTTGCTTTCTTTGTTTCTTTCTTTCTTTTTATTTGTTTGTCCTAATTTCCAGTGATAATAAAACAAAAAATTATTAATTCTTTTTAAATTTGATTGTTTTTTTGTAAACGACTTTCTTAAATCTGACTCAAAAGCACGTTTATACAAAACGAAAATGTTGTCTACTTAATAACAGATAAATAGAAAAAGGGAAACATAGACACACATCAGCATCACCATGAGTCAACCAAACTCTATGCCAGGTTGGACTTGGGTCGTCACGGCTCCAGTTCTACTTTTGCCATGGGTTTTGGTGAAATTCATGTTTTGGATTGGTCTTTGGGTTTTAATTTTAACTTGGCGTACCGTGTTGGCTTTATGGGCCTTACGATTTGTACCACTTATTTTTATTCTAGTTTGGGCGATTGGAGTTCCTTTGCAAGAGAGTCAAAAGACATTCTTGGATATTGGACACACTATAACAGAATGCACAGATTTCCTGTGGAATTCTGGGCTTCGATTTATTTTAGAAGATTTAATTTGGTGTCTGCGGGGCCTCTGCGACATATTAAATTTGATCGCCGAAACGTTTGTCATCACTTTTAGGCTAGTGTTTGATGCCTTGGGGAGCTTGATTGATGGCATATTCAAAAAAAGACAAGCCGAACGAATGGCTCGTCAAGCTGCGGCTCGCAAACGATTCGTATTTGATGGTCTGCCAGATCCAGACGGTGATGCGCCTCATTTTGGTATCATTGAAGATATTTGTGATGTGATTAACGATATCATTGATATCTTAAAGGATGTACTTATCGTGATCATTGGAACCGTGGGGAATTTCGTGTTCCAAATCATTGACGGAACCATTAGTACCAACGACGTTTTCAATTTGATTGGGGAACTCATAAACTTTCTTTTCGTGGATGTGCTTGGTATTCCTTGCCTCGACTTTGCTAATGGAATCACTGGATTTATAGAAGGTTTGGAAGATTGTCTTTCTGGACCTCTGGGAGATCTTGAAGATCTTGGAGATTGTGTAAGTGAAGCTAATTTTAATGATTTCCAGAGTTGTGTGGGTGCCAAAAAGAAACGTCGATTTACCAGATCTGAAACCACTGCTGGAGCAGCAGAAGAAGAATTGGGACCAAAACAAAACCTTACTTTGGCCCAAAGATGGGAAAGGCTCAGCGATTGGATTGGTGAGAAATGGTTAGATTCCGAAGTGCTTCCATTCTCAGGCAATGAAAAAACACGAGGTGTGTCTGCTGTAGGCAGCCGCTCTCCACCCATTTACCGAACTCCAGATCCTAGAAAAACTACCTATGCTCAACGTTTGTGGATTAGTTTTGCCACAGTGATTCGAAACAAAATCATTGTTTTCTCAACAACTCATTTCGATAGAGAGACCTTCCGAGTCGTGAGTATGCCCTACCGTGAGAAACTTCGAGCCCTGCGTCTGATGAACACTGAATTGGCAGTGCGCGACTTTTTCATTTCCTTTGGAGATTATACCAGAGAAAGATCGGTGGCCCTTGGAGCTGCTGATGCTCCAATCACTGCAAATCTCCACACAATGACCACAGCCATAGTCACACGGTTGTTGGCTCCACATCGTCTGAATGCGACTTTGGAACAATTTAAAATGCGGGGTCCGGAATATGCCTCTGCAGTCAAAAGAGTAGCCTTACGGGTCTCCATGTTGGATAACATAAAATTAACACGAACACAAGAAATCCTGGCTGGAAGATTACGTGCTGAGTCAGTCTATAAATACATACCACAAAATTACAGTCCAGCCGGTAGCTTTAGCTTTTTAACCCCACAACAGGAAGGCAGACAGAATGTGTTAAGAGGCACTATTTGGGATATTACAAATGTTTTGGAGCAGGTTGGCTATGCGGATCCCGAATCACAGCTGCGGCAGGAAATGGATGATTTAATGGCACAATGGAAAAGAAATAACAATGTGACGAGTTGGAGGCAGCAACGAAATCGTGATAAAAAAAAAGATGTTGATCGAGGACGATATTCGTATGCAATCTTCCCGCATGATGATCCTGGACTGGTGACAGATCAACACCGCGCTGCTGCTAGGAATTTAGTGCGAAATGTGAATTCAGTTGCTGAATTTGGCATGCCTCAAGTCCGATTTCCAGTGTTTGCCATAGCCAAAGTATTTTTAAAAAATCCTAAATTTATTTTGGCAGGCATCGTGCCCTTCCTGAGCTCAAAGCCAGGTCAGGTTGTTATCAGTCGGTACTTGCAGTTGATGCAACCCATCTTTGGAAAATATTTCAGTAAGGGTTTAACTGATTTGGATGAAAATGATATCTTGGATTTCGCCTTGGAGTTCACTGAGGTTACCATTGAGAATTTCTTTTACTTGGTCAATGTGATTCTTCAATTCTTGGGCTGTGCTCTCTGGGCCATGATTTTGAAAGTGGGCAGCATGATTCTTGGGTTTATTCCTTACGTGGGATTCATTTTTAAATTAATTGGTAATTGGGCCGTCACGGGTGGAGCCCTAATGATTGGAAATTGTCCACCAGATCCTCTCTTGGATGATAATAATGTTCCCTTACAGAATCCAATGCAGTACGTCGATGACATACTCCGATGTTGGGAAAGTTCGGTGGAGTGTACTTCAAGTGCTGATTGTGTGGGAAATGCGCCTTGTCGAGTCGCAAACACGGCTTTCCAATGGCACACCTTCTTTTTCACCTTGGGTCCTCAAACTTCGACATTTAAGGAAGGGGATGTAGGGTTCTGTTTGTGTTGGCCCCGTTTCCCTTGTGGTTCAGATACTCCATTCTTGGGAAGTTTTGAGAATTTCCCAACGTTTACCAGTGGTTTTAATGTGGATGATTTTGCC
>SDBT01013721.1_pt1 | contig 12958 bp, 11 predicted proteins | sample 2277101 | NCBI WGS metagenome assembly SDBT01 (sample SAMN10404973, study PRJNA504765) | marine sediment metagenome | isolation source: marine sediment core GS10_PC15, 103 cmbsf | place: Arctic Ocean: Southern Knipovich Ridge | collected 2010 | reverse complement strand
AATGAGGGTTTTTCTTACCGGTGCTACAGGTTTTATAGGAAGATACGTATTAAAACATTTGGAAAAAGAAGATTATAATATTTTATTATTAACTCGTGCTTCTAAGGAGAATTTTTCTTCTATTATAAGCTCTAGGAAAGTTGATATTGTTTCAGGAAATCTTTCAGATATAAATAAATGGAAAGATAAACTTATACAATTTAAACCGGAAGTAACAATTCATTTAGCCTGGGAGGGCATACCTGATTACGGAGTTAAAACAAGCATAAAGAACCTTAAGTATGGATTAAATTTATTTGAAGAGCTTACTGAATTAGGATGTAAAAAAATTATTTGTACCGGAAGCTGCTGGGAATACGGACAAAATCAGGGAAAACTTAGTGAAGATTTCCCTATAAGAACATCAAATGCATTTACTGCAGCAAAAAATGCGTTACATTGGTTAGGCAGAGAAATTGCAAAAGAGAGTAATGTAATATTTATATGGACCAGACTTTTCTATATATATGGTCCCGGACAAAGGGAAAATTCGCTTATTCCTTACATAATTAAGTGTGTGAAAGAAGGTAAGAAACCAAAAATCGAAACACCTTCTGCAAGAAACGACTTCATTTATGTTGAGGATGTTGCTAAAGCAATTGTAGCAATATTAGAGAATTGTACTCTAAGCACTGTTTACAACATCGGTTCTGGGCATTCAACCAGCATTCAAGAAATTATAAAAGAAATATACAATTGCTATAACATAAAGTATATTCAAAAAAGTAAGCAATTGAACGAAGATGAAGCAATTAATTTTTGGGCAGATATATCAAAGATTAAATACGATACTGGTTGGGAACCAAAGATTGGGGTTAAAGAGGGAATTCAAAAAACAATAGATTATTTTCAAACTTTAGAAAGCGGGAATTGAATTATGGGTAATATAAAGTGTCCTATTTGTCAAAGCTTACATTGTTTTTCCTTCTATCATGTCTCTGATCAGCCCACTAGCGAGAACATATTATACTTAACTCAAAAAGACGCTTTGGAAGCTCCTAGTGGAGATATCGATATGGTTTTCTGTAAGGATTGTGGTTTTGTATTTAACCGTCTATTTTACACTCATAAAGTTGAATATGGTAAGCAATATCAGTACACCCAACCTCCTTCTCTATACTTTGAGGGCTTTATTCGTCAACTTGCAGAAGATCTAATTGATACTTATGACCTTCGTTATAAGCACATTGTTGATATTGGTTGTGGAAAAGGAGATTTTTTGCGTTTGTTATGCCGATTGGGGAATAATAAGGGAATTGGCTATGACACATCTTATGATGGACCCCTTGAGGTGGATAATAAACAAGTAAGGTTCTTTCGCCAGTATATTAATAACTCTGTTTTTCTTCAACCTATTCCAGACCTAATATGTTGTCGTCAGGTTATCGAGCATATACCACAACCAGCAAAATTATTATCCACGCTTCGGCGAATGATAGGAGATGTTTCTGATACAGTCGTTTTTTTTGAAACGCCAGATCTTTCGTGGATACTGCAAAACACAGTTTTATGGGATTTCTACTATGAACACTGTTCTTACTTTACACAGGTATTTTTGGTTTGGCTATTTAAGAGCAACGGCTTTCAGGTATTGAAATCTGAAAAAGTATTCGGCGATCAATATCTTCGCATTGATGCAACATTGGCTTATTCACAGCCCGAGAATATCTATCTAGAATCTATAGAAAAAAACGAGCAGAAGGTCAATGATTTTGCAATTCAATCCAAGAGGCGACTTGAGGTTATTCGTTCGCAATGCAAGGATTATTCAGCAGATGGCTCCTGGGTAATTTGGGGAGGCGGGGCAAAAGGTGTAACTTTTTGCAATCTTATTAGTAATGTAGTTGGTAATGCGTTGCAGGTTGTTGATATTAATCCTATTAGGCAGGATAAATTTGTTCCCGTTGCAGGAAATCCTATTGTCTCTCCAGAACAGTTAACAAGGATTAGACCTCATACAGTTTTAATCATGAATCGAAATTATTTGAGAGAAATTGAGAAAGATCTAAAAAATAGGGGGGTTGATGCTAAAGTTGTTTGTGTTGATGATTTGGCATGGTAAGTATTTTATTAAAACATTGATATCAATTATAATCAATTAAAATATATTGTAGATTAAAATCTCGCAAGGTATAACACATATATTACCAAGACTGGTCAGCAAGTAGTAAGTCCTGAATATCTAAAAAAATTGAAGCCGAAGTACATTCTGATTACAAATCGCAATTATTATGATGAAATTAGATCGCAAATCTTAAGGTTAGGTTTGCAAGCCAATGTTATATTAATCGGTAAATTATTAAAAGGTGCGACATTTATTAACTATACTAATAAGCAAAGGGGTAGATGGAAAAAATGAATAAAATCTTAGTAACAGGTGGATGTGGTTTTATTGGGTCTCATTTAACTGATGAGTTGGTCCGGCGGAGTTATGAAGTTACAGTGTTTGATCGAGAACCACCACCACCATACAAAAATCCAAAAGCTGAATATATTCAAGGAGATGTTTGTGATCGTCTTGATAATTTACTGTCTCGAAAGTTTGATATAATTTATCATTTAGCAGCAGAAGTAGGATCAGGCCTTTCTATGGCAAACCCGCAAAAGTTTGTTCGTACGAATAGTTTGGGAACAACTAATTTGTTAGAGGAGATGCAACGTAGTGGCAAGTATGCCAAAGTTATCGTGGCTTCATCTGCTACAGTTTATGGAGAGGCAACCTACAAATGCCCAGAGCATGGAATATTTTACCCTGATTTACGTCCTATGGTACAGTTGGAACGTGGCGAATGGGAGGTTAAGTGTCCAGTATGCGGAAGGGATATGGAACCTTTACCAATAAAAGAAGACAGAATTCTCAAACCCGCCTCCATTTATGGCCAAAGCAAGTTAGATCAAGAATTAACATGTATTTTATTAGGGCGGGCATGGGATTTTCCTGTTGTTGCATTTAGGCCTTTTGGTGTTTTTGGACCTCGTCAATCGCTTGGAAATCCTTATACAGGAGTTTTAGCTTTATTTGCTACTCGGGTATTTGCAGAGGAACCAATTATGCATTATGAAGATGGTAAACAAAATAAAGGGTATATTTATATTGACGATGCCATTAATGCTTTAGTATTAGCATTGGAAAATAATGAAGCAAATGGGAAGATATTTAATCTTGGATTAGAAAAGCCCGTAACCATTAGGTATATTGCAGAAAGATTAATTGAAAATATTAACACTTCTGTAAAAATTATATCAACCGGCAAATTTCGTCCGGGTGACACCCGTCATTCTTGGCCTGATAATTCATTTTTACAAAGGGTCTTGAAATGGAAACCCAAAATCTCTTTTAATGAAGGGTTGGAGCGGATGATTGATTGGTTGCGAACTATTCCTCAAAAAGATATAAAGAAGGCAATGATAACCTTTGAAAAAGCTGAGAGGTATGCTAAATCTTTTGGATTAGAAGTTTAATAATGAGGGGTAAAAAATGAAATTTGAAAATGTTGCTTTTTATGATCATATATTGAAATATGTGAAGAGGAAAAAGGAGAAGGATCTTGAATCACTTTCAAAAGCTGCTAAAGAGTGGTTGAGAATTTCCTATGAGAATAAAATATACTACGATTGGACATGGTTTGGAATCCCTATCATCCAAACCCCATCAGACATGATGATAATGCAAGAACTACTTTTTCGTCTTAGACCTAAGACATTGATAGAAACAGGAGTGGCACATGGCGGTTCATTAATTTTTTACAGTTCAATACTACATTTAATTCATGGAAGTGAATATTCAGTTATTGGAATTGAAATTGATTTTCGTTTGCATAATCGTAAGATCCTTGAAAAACATCCCCTATATAATAATGTATATGTTATTGAAGGAGATTCTACCTCAATAACAACTATTCAAAAAATCAAGGATTTGCAACCTAATCTATCAGGAAATGTAATCATTGTTTTGGATTCCTACCATGGGAAAGATCATGTATTAAAAGAGCTTGAGTTATACTCTGATTTTTTAAATGTTGGTAGCTATATCGTCGTTTGTGATACAATGATAGATATTCTCGAGGGCATTGAATTAACTGATAAAACTGTAAGTAAATATAATAGCCCCAAGTCTGCTATAGATGAATTTCTTAAAAAGGATCCACGGTTTGTAATTGATGAAAGTTGTAATAAACTCTTTATCAGTCATACCCATAATGGTTTTTTAAAAAAAATAGGAGATTAATTATGGTAACTAAATGTACAATATTAATACCTACAATAAATCGTGTAAATTTTTTAAAGAGGATTTTAAATTATTATAATAGCTTTAAAGAGGATTATAAAATTATTGTAGGAGATTCAAGTACAAATGAGAATAAATTAAAAAATAAAAAAAATATATCGACATTTTTAAATTTAAATATATTATACCTCGACCATTATTCATCAAAAATTAACGCATATCATAAATTTGCAGATATGGTAAATTACGTTGATAGGAAATATTGTGTATTTTGTGCAGATGATGATTTTATTATTCCAAATGGGATCAGCCAATCAGTAGCTTTTCTTGAAAAGAATTCCGATTTTTCAGTAACCCAAGGAAAGTTTATTGCTTTTTCTGTAAAAAATAATAATAAAAAAGGATCGGAACAATTTAATTATATGGCAAGAGAAAAAGTTTAGATGTGCTATGTTCAACACGTCAATCAAATAGTAGAGTAGCTTATTGGCCATCTTTATTGGAATATATGAAAGCAGGAAAATACGATGAGGAGTATGCTAAGTTCCAAAAATGCATTACACTGGTTAGGAAAGGAAATTGCAAAAGAGAATAATATACAATTTATCTGGACCAGGCTTTTCTATGGGTATGGTCCGGGACAAAGGGAAAATTCAATCATTCCTTATATTATCAAATACGTGAAAGAAGGTAAGGAATTAAAAATTAAAACACCTTCTGCAAGAAATGATTTTATTTATGTTGAGGATGTTGCAAGAGCAATTGTAGCGATATTAGAAAAATCTACACAGAATACTGTTTATAACATCGATTCCGGATACTCAACTAATATCCAAGATATTATTAAAATCGTGTATAGTGAATTGCACTATCAGCACAAGTTAGAAGATAATATTTTTAATACGAAAAATACCTACTCTGAAAACTTTTGTGTAGACATATCAAAGATTAAGGAAGAAATTGGCTGGGAGCCAAAAATAAACATTAAGAAAGGTATTAAAAAAATAATATCTTTTTATAAATAAAATCATTATGTTAAAATACTATAATAATTAAGAAATTATAATAGAAAATTATTTTAATAAAAAATTAAAGTGTACTAATTTCGAGTAGTGTTTAAACTTAGCTTAAAATAAATTAGTCATGCATGTGATCTTTCCTATAGTTCAAATGATTGCTTAAGGAGGACAGAATGATACCTGAATGCACAATAGTAATACCGACTTATAATCGTCCAGATTATTTAAAACGAATATTGAGTTATTATCATAAATATGGGAGGAATTTTGAAATAATTGTTGCAGATTCAAGTTTAAGTGAAAATAAAATGTTGAATAGTAAAAATATTTTATCATTGTCAAATAAAAACCTATTACATTTAAAATATCCTACTGACATTGATCCCCTTTGTGAAAAAATTCCTGATGCATCAAAATATATTAAAACAAAATATTGTGTAAGTTGTGCAGACGATGACTTTATAACACCTAGCGCGATAAAAAAATCTATAAGTTTTTTAGAAAATAATCCAGATTTTAGTTGTGTCCAAGGTCGTTATATTGCTTTTTATTTAAAAGGAAATTGTTTATCAGCAAAGAAATTTATTTATGCACCAAGTCATACGAATTATGAATCAAATATATTTAAAAATGCAAAAGATAGATTATTTTCTCATTTAGTAAATTATATGCATACTGTATATAGCGTACATAGAACAGATTTATTTAAAATGATTTTTAATGAAGCTAGTAAATATGCGGATGATGTTAATTTTGGTGAACTTTTACCATCCATGCTTGATTTAATCTATGGTAAGATGAAAAAATTAGATATTCTTTTTTGCGCAAGAGAAGCGACTTTTGATCCAACACGCAGAACCGGAGAAACTCTTAATGACTTTATAAAAAATGGTACTTTTGAAAAAAAATATAATAAATTTAGAGATTGCTTAGTAGAACATCTAACAAAAAATTCCCATATAAGCGTTGATGAAGCGAAAGCGTTAATTGATGAAGCTATGTCTATTTATTTAAAGAAGCATTCTAAAAGTTTTAGAGGAATTTTGACTGGTAAAATGAGACATCTATTAAATGTTTTAGATTTACCCGAGGATGTAGATAAAAATATACAAAAATTATATAGAAAAATATTTACCCCCAAATATGTTATAAATAGATTAAAGGAAATTGATGATTTTAAGAACACAATCAAATCTCAGGACTCTAAATATTTTGATGATTTTGAAAGAATTCAAAAACATGTATTATTATATTCAAAAAACAATAACGAAAATATAGTAGCCAGAGTACCCGATTAATGCGTAGCAGCAACTTAATAGATAAAATAAAAAAATCCGATATTTATGAAACTTACTATAATACAAAAAGCTGATAATAACAATATGGTATTATTTGTAAAAATAACGAAAAAGATAAGCAGCAGGAGATAATTTGTGTTTAGAAAACTGAGCAACTTAATAAAAAAAATAAAAATTATCATTGCACCCCAGGAGAAGTGGCAATTATTAGTCCTTTTTGCGAGCATCTTATTGTCAGCATTTTTTCAAACCCTTGGGGTGGTTTCAATTCTACCCTTTATGAATATCGTTATGCAGCCGGAAATAATAGAAACTAATAGATGGCTGAAATGGTTGTATAACTCCTTAGGTTTTACCAGTGTAAACAGCTTTATCATCTTTATAGGCATCCTCATGCTGCTTATTATAATCATCGGGAATTTAACCTCGGCCCTGGCCACCTGGCTCAAAGTTCGTTTCGTATGGAGGAAAAATCATAATATTTCTACTGCTTTATTAAAAAAATATCTATCATTACCTTATGTCTATTTTTTAACCCAAAATACCGCTGACTTAAGCAAAAATATTCTTAGTGAAGTTGGTGTATTAACTGGTGGTTTTATGCTTCCATTGATTAACATTATAATCAGCAGCTTTGTTGCCATAGGTATTTTATCTATTCTTTTGTTTACAAATATTTATATAACTATATTGTCTGCAATTATATTTGGCGGTTCATATGCCCTAATTTATTTTTACTTTCACGATAAATTAAAAACAAATGGTGCTAAAAGATTAAAAGAGAACATGCAACGTTTCAAGACCGCCGGAGAAGCCTTAGGCGGCATAAAGGATATTAAAGTGATGGGAAGAGAGGGTTTTTTTTACCACAGATATTTAAGGCATTCTCGTGAGTTTTCCAATTTACAAGCATGGAATTTATTGATAAGGGTAATGCCCAGATATTTTTTAGAAACTATAGCCTTTGGAGGGATAGTAACTTTAGTATTATACTTTATTTCAACAGAGGGAAATGCGAATGAAGCAATCCCTATGATAAGTTTTTTTACCTTTGCCGCATATCGTCTGATGCCAGCCCTACAAGTGGTATTTGCATCTTTTACTCAGGTTAGATTTTCTCAAATGACGGTAAATAGAATAATAGAAGACCTATCTGAAAAGGGTGGATTTAGCGAACAGTTTTTAGTTTATGAAAAGGAACCAGTAAAACCGATGCCTTTTAGTGCTTCTTTGCAGCTAAAAGAGGTCTCTTATAATTATCCCAATACCAATAAAGCGGTAATTCATAACATAAGTTTGCCAATAATGCACAATACTTCAGTAGGCCTGGTTGGCCCTACCGGAGCTGGTAAGACCACCCTGGTTGATATTATCTTGGGACTTTTAACTCCTCAAAAAGGGGAGTTTTCTGCTGATGGGATTAAAATTGATGAGAACAATATTTTAAACTGGCAAAGAAATTTAGGTTATGTACCTCAGCATATTTACTTAAGTGATGATACCATAATGAATAATATTGCCTTTGGTATTCCCGCTGAGAAGATTGACCGGAAGACTGTAGAGCAGGTCGCAAAAATCAGCAATCTTCATGATTTTGTCATTTCAGAATTACCCAATGGTTATCAGACTATAGTAGGAGAGCGGGGGATTAGGCTAAGCGGGGGAGAACGTCAAAGGGTGGGTATTGCCAGAGCTCTTTATCATGATCCGGAAGTTTTGGTGCTTGACGAGGCGACCAGTTCTCTTGACGGAATTACCGAATCTGCAGTTCTTGAAGCGATAAATAATGTAGCAAAACTTAAAACGGTGATTATTATTGCCCACCGGCTAACCACGGTGAAGAATTGTGATATAATCTATCTGATCGATAAAGGGAAAATCATCTCTCAAGGTACTTATGATGAGTTAATGAGTTCAAGTGCTTCTTTCAGGGCTATGGCGAAAGTGAATACTTAAAATATAACTTTAAGATGAAGCATATTAAATATATAGCAAATTATTCTATTCCTTCAATTTCATATAATTTAAGCGGAATTATTTTAGCTCAATTTGATAGAATAATGATTAGCAATATTGAAAGTACTGCTACTGCTGGTCTTTATAGTTCGGTGCATAATATAGAAATGTTGTTACTTATGGCAAATAATTCAATGATGAATGCATTAATATCTGATTTATTAAATTTTTAGATAGTAAAGAATATAATAGGTTAGATGTTTTAATGGGAAAAGTATTTTCTATTGGAACTATTGCTGCTTTAGGACTTATTCTATTTGCTAGAGAAGTAGTAACGGTTTTAATTGATGTGAAATTTCATGAAACACTTTCATAGAAAGAGCAATTTTGAACGTTGATAATGTTAATTGTTAGAGGGTTATTAATATTGTCTTAAATTATTGGTTGATTTCTATATATGGATACATTGTAGCAGCATATAATTTGCTTGTTTCGTGGTTTTTACTTTTTTTACTCATTTTTTGAATGCAAAATATATATTTTAAAAGAGAAAAATATTATTCAAATCGGAAGAATTTTACCAAATTTTAGTTAGGTAATATTAGCAGTATTAGTTTTTTTGCATCTTAAAAAACCACCTTCTTTGAAGGTGGTAATAGTTTTTTACAAACAGCTATATTAATATTCTCATAATTTCTTTGATTATAAAAATATTATTTATACTTTTTATTAGTTAGATGCTTTTTATAAAAAAATAGACCGTAAAGATAAGAGGGGAAGTCATAATTTGGAATTAATTGATAAATTTATTAAATTTGAATATGAAGAAGATTTATTTAATAAAGAAATACAAGGAGTGAAATTTTGGCACCATATAAGACTTTCAATATATAAAGATATATTCAAACAGAAATATAACTCTGGTCAAGAATTTTCAGATTTAAGCGGTAAAAAATTTATTACGAAGGTTTGCGATAGAATTATGCTAATTCCCAATCTTATATTGAAAAATCCACTGTACGGATTAAAACAAAGAAATATTTTAGTATTGAATTGTGCTAGGAGAATTCGAGAGGGAAGATATTATGATGATATTTACACAGATGATATTTTAAAAAATATAAATCGTACATATTATGTATTAGAAGAGCCTTATTTAGAAAAACATTTTAAACCAATTAGAACTGAGAATATAAGATATTTCGATTATATTTATTTTATAATATCAGTTAAAATAATATTTTTTAAATTTATTAACCCCAAATATGGAAACTTATGCGAAAAAGATGTTAATGAACTTTATTTATTGTTAAACAATATAAATAAAATGTTCAATGTAAATATAGATAATGACAGAGCATTTAAAAAAATTAAAAAGTTAATTTTATGGTATAAACTCAGTAAAAAATATTATGAAAAAATATTAGATAAAATTAAACCGAAAGTTATTATCGAAGAGTGCTCCTATAGTTTTAGCAGATTTTTAATCAATGAAATAGCAAAAAGGAAAGAAATCCCAACAATAGAATTACAACATGCTATTATGGGTAAATACAAAATTGCATATAATTTTTATTCAAAGAAAAAATTAGAAACTTTTCCTGATTATATTTTTTTATTTGGAGAATATTGGAAAAAAAATACTAGAATTCCATTAGAAAGTGATAGATTAATAGTCACTGGATTTCCATATCTTGAAAAAAAAACAATGAATGTACAACAAATTTGTAAAAATGATAAGAAAAATATTTTTTTATTTATTTCCGATACAGATAAAGGGTTAAGTCAAATGGCTATAAAATTAGATAATTTGATCGATCATAAAAAATATAAGATTATTTATAAATTACACCCTAGCGAATATTATAGATGGGAGAAAAAATATCAGTGCTTAAGATATAGTAATATCGAAGTAATAGATAATAATGATAAAGATATCTATTATTATCTTTCAATGTCTACTTTTCAAATAGGAGTTAGTTCTACAGTAATTATTGAAGGTTTAAGATTTAATTTAAAAACTTTCATATACAAAGGGTTTTGTTATAAATATATGGAATATTTATATAAGAATAATTTCGCTCAACTAGTTTCATCAGCAGAAGAAGTAATGAAGCACTTAAATGATAACCAAAAAGTTTTAGAAGATAAAAATATTTTTTGGAAATTAAATAGTTTAAAAAATATTATTAATAATGTAAACAATATATGTGACCGCAATTAAAATGTATAGAGCGAATTTTGGTTTTCAAAATTAAAACTCGAAGAGTTATCTATTAGAAAGTTAGTTATTTTTTGTAAGAGGTTTATTATTAAAATAGCAATAGAAGGTACCGTCTATATTGGGTTAGTAACCGGAGTATGCCTGACAGATTTTGGGAATATATATATAATCTGTGTAGTTACAAGTGCTATCGGGAGAAATGGCAGGATATCTCTTAAGTTTTTACATTGCAGACCGGGATATGGAGGAGGTTGTTTTCTTAAAAAAACAGATATTTAAGTGGAAGTGAAAATAGAAAAAGAAAAACATTTCTTATAACTTCAATAGATTACAGAAAAATATTGATTATAATTAAGGATTAAAGCAGCAGGGAAAGAGGAGATAATAACTTTAATAGAATATATTTATAAGTTTTAAAAAATAAATAAAAAATTATTTTTATTACTTGATAGTATTATTTTTTATCTCTGATTTGGAGAAAATATGTCAAATTCTATAAGTGATAAAGCAAAATTGGGGAAAAACATCATTTTTGATAAAAATGTTATTATTGAGGACGAGGTAACTATCGGCGATAATTGCCGCATAGGTTATAATGTAGTAATTAGAAGAGGCACTACAATTGGTGACAATGTTAGAGTTGATGATAATACGGTTATTGGGAAATATCCTATGAGGGCAAGCTTAAGCATCTTTAAAGAAGAAAAAAATCTTTTTCCCACCCATATTTGCGATAACTGTTTGATTGGGGCAAATACAGTTATTTATGTTGGCTCCTCTATTTCTAATAATGTCCTCATTGCAGACTTAGCTTCCATTAGAGAAAATACCGCTATAGGTGAATACACTATTGTTGGCAGAGGAGTAACTGTTGAAAATTATGTTAAAATAGGCAAACGCTGTAAATTAGAGAGCGAATGTTATATTACTGCTTATTCAGAATTAGAAGATTACGTTTTTATTGCTCCCGGGGTAGTAACTAGTAATGATAACTTTTTAGGAAGAACTGAAGAAAGATTCAAACACTTTAAGGGAATTACAGTAAAGAGAGGCGCAAGGATTGGAGCAAATGCAGTAATTCTTCCCGGGAAAATAATAGGTGAAGATGCCCTTGTAGCTGCTGGGAGCGTAGTTACTAAAGATGTTCCTCCTCGGAAGGTGGTTATGGGTTCACCAGCTCGAATTATTCGAGATGTTCCCAAAGAACAATTAATTGAAAATCAGAAATTTTATGTAGGATAAACAATATGGTGAAGTTAATAATTAGTTTAACGAATTCAATGGGAGAATTTTAATGAGGGTTCCACAACTTGATCTAATGGAGCAATATCAATTTTTAAAAAAAGAAATTAGTTCTAATATTAGCGCTGTTTTAGAATCAGGAATAGTCATAAATGGTGAAAATGTCAAAAAAATAGAAAATACTCTATCAAAATATTTAAATACCAAATATGGAATTGGCGTGGCTAATGGTTCAGATGCTATTTATATTGCCTTAAAGTCATTAGGAATAGGGCAGAGAGATGCTGTAATTTCTCCGCCTTTTACTTTCTTTGCTACTGCCGGAAGTATTGTAAGGGCAGAGGCTACCCCAATATTTGTTGATATCGATTCTCAAACCTACAATCTTGACCCAATAAAACTACAAGAATTTATTAACACTAAGTGTAATTTTGATTCCAAAATTAATCAATTGATAAATAAACAAACTGGTCAAACAATAAAGGCAATCATTCCGGTACATTTATATGGTCAGATGTGTAAGATGGATGAAATTATGGATATTGCCCACAAATATAATTTAAAAGTTGTAGAGGACTGTGCTCAATCAATTGGTTCTGAATACAAAGGGAAAAAATCGGGAAGTTATGGCGATTTAAATACCCTTTCCTTTTTTCCTACTAAAAATCTTGGTACTTATGGAGATGGAGGGATGATTGCGACTTCCTCTTCAGAATATGCTGAATATTGTAAGATATTTCGGTCTCATGGTTCTAAACCAAAATATTATCATAGGTTTGTAGGTATCAACTCCCGTCTTGATGAACTACATGCTGCAATATTAAATATTAAATTTAAATATTTAGATAAATGGTTGGAGGATAGATTCCAAGTTGCTCTTAGATATCAAAAATTATTTGAACAATATAATTTATTAGATAAAATAAGATTACCATTAAATAATATCTATAAT
>SDBT01013719.1_pt1 | contig 12959 bp, 14 predicted proteins | sample 2277101 | NCBI WGS metagenome assembly SDBT01 (sample SAMN10404973, study PRJNA504765) | marine sediment metagenome | isolation source: marine sediment core GS10_PC15, 103 cmbsf | place: Arctic Ocean: Southern Knipovich Ridge | collected 2010 | reverse complement strand
CTCTGGCCTGTAAAGCTTGTTATATTAGGATCTGCTTTTTTCTCAACCTCGTGGGTTCCTACCGTTTTTGTATCTCCGCACTGACCTGTTGCCGTTGCAGTTATTATTGCGCTCGATAATCCTTGTGACACAAATTCATAAGTTACATTTCTTCCATTTTTAATAGTGCTGGTAACACTATTTGCCGGGTTAATTTCCCAATCATATGAAACAGCAAAATTAACCACACTACAAGTAAATGTATAACTCTGCCCCTCACATACAAAATCTTCTCCCGTTACTGTTCCGGCAGGTCCTAATAAAGATTTTATATTTATAACTTTTGTTTTTTCTGTTGTAATATAACCACAATTACCTACAAGTTTTAATCCTACTGTTATTGTGCCTTGTGTTCCAGCCCCAATATTAAGGTTTACATTTTGTCCGGTTCCTGATATACTTCCTGTTCCGCTTACAACCCTCCAGGTATAACTTGACACAACACCCGGATTGTGGCCTGTTACCGATAATGCTACCGTAGTTTCCGGACAATAAGAACTGCTACCACCGCTTATTGAATAACTGTATGGTGATTCTGCCATAATTATTGCATAAGGATCTGATATTTTAGATCCATGATCATTAATTGCTGTTACAGTTAAATCAACATTTCCATAAAATGTAGGTTCCCATGTTATTGATATATTTTCAGTACCGTTTCCTGCTATTGTTCCTGCTGTTGGCTGATTTAATACCCAATTATATGATGTTGCATTTAAGCTTGACGTAGAATAATTACTTACCTGGTCTACACGTTGACACAAGTCATTTGGGCCAGTTATTACAGGTTTTGTAGGTTCCGGGCTAACAGTTACCGTTAAAGTATTTCCATAATCCCCTGGCCCGCAGTTAACTGTTGTTCCCCTGGCTCTTAATAAAACCTGTCCCTGTGCGCTTGAATTCCAAATAATTTTTAATGTTTTGTTCCCATTTGAATACGTTGCGTTTGCTATACAACTTGAATTGTCTGTTATGTCCCAATCATAGTCAGTAGCATTTAATAATTCATCAATGTCATATTGAGTTTGTACCAAAACTGTTATTTCATCCGGACCCGTTACATCGGTTGTTGTAGTAACAATTTTATATGCCGTTGCAGTTGTATAGTCTGAATATCCACTCCATTCGTTATCATCATTTCTTGCTTTTACTCTTGCTGATATTGTTCCTGTTGTATAATTACTTGGTATTACACTTATCGTGGTCGTCCCCTGTCCCTGACCTATTATTCCATTTAATACACTCCATTCATAATAAGTTGCATATTCTTCAGATGAGCAAACAATATTATATGATACTGTCACACATACTATTGAAGGAAATCCTGTTGTTATAGTTGGCGTTTGTGGTGTCGGTGCTGTAACTTCCAGATATGCATAAGTATAACGATAGTTAGTATAATTGTCTCTGTTAACTAATCTCAGATTAATTATATCTCCCACGTCCGGATTAATCATACTTAAGTCAAACACATAAGAAGAAGGTATCATATGCCATGAGCCTCCATCATTATACTCTATATATAAAAAAGTCATTGACGGATCTGGATCGATGGTGTAGTCTATATGTTCCACAAAAGTTATTGTTCCACCAACATCCTCATAGAAATAATATTTCAACCATCTGGCCTCATCACCGTAAACTGCAGTTCCCAGCAGAATTATCAATATTGTTAAAATCATCTTTTTCATAATAATATCTCTTATCATTTAATAGAAGTAAAACTTCACCCCTGCAGTTATGCTGTTATTTGGACCCAGGCTTGAAGTCGTAAAAATTAACTGATTATATTTTAGAAAAAAACTCACTTGGTTAAAAACAAAAAACTCATAATTAGCTCCGCAGGTAAGTTTGTATATAAATTCATTTTCCTGTTGCTGTTCCACCATGCTTTTATACATACCATAAGCACCACCTGATCCTAATGAAATATTGAAAAACATGTTTTCCATTATCGATAGCACAGTGTAATTAATATCCACACTAAGCCCATATAATTTATTTTCCGTGTACTTTTTTTTCGTGCTTTCATATTCAAAGAAGGAATTAATAAAAACCTTTGTTCCAAGGTAATATTCAAATCCTCCATTTATCAGGTATCCGTCCAAATTCACCCCTGCACCTGCATTTACATTCTTTACCCCTTTTATGAGCAATATTTCCTGTGCTCCTGCTATTGTAACACTAATTAAAAACGTCAATACAAAAACTATCTTTTTCATTCAAACACTTCTACTTTATTAATAATCTTTGTCGATACTTTTATCTCGCAATTTCTCTGGCCTTCATTTTCCGCTATTCTGATCATCAGATTCCCTTTATCAGAAGAATAAACCGGTATCACAAAACCAATGTATTCCCTTTCATATGCTTTTACAACATCCCCTTCCGGAAGAACTTTCTTAACCGGGTCCAACCACTTAACATTTACAACATCTTTTTTCCTTATGCTCCTGTTTTTTCCGGTAATATGCCTGAACATTACACCTTTTATTTCATACTTACTTGCAGACTGATTATCAATTGATATCCTCATATAAGAATACTTATCGTCATTAATGATCTGTTCCACCTGAAACAATACACTTCCCACAAGCTTACCCAGATTATATACATTATTATCTCTTGAATTAACTATCTTTTCAAGTCTTTCATTAATCAGACTTTCGTCTGTATTCTTTTCTTCCTTTTCATTTAGTTTATCCGTTTGTTCAACTTCATTCCCTAGGATCCTGAAATCATAATAATTTTTCGCTCCTTCGCCATACATAATAAAACCAGTATATAATTTTTCATCATTTGTCATTATTGTAACAGATGTAATTGGAGCATCGCTGCTTTTTGCCCTTAGAATAACTACATTTCCTGAAGTAAATATGTCATAATACTTATATACTCTATTTCCTGAAACAATATTTATTACAGGATTGTTGGCCACAACAACATATTCAACCCCTGCTGAGAATTGCAGCGTTGCTGAAATATTCTCATTTATCCTTATCGTATCCAGATTCTCCGCAAAGGAGAACCCAGCTACTGCCTGAAATAATAATAATATTAAACTAATTTTTTTCATCCTTAAAAAGCATTAAATACCCTTCTTTCAATAATATTTCTATATCCTTTTTCATCGCTCTTGTTCCAGATTTAAGCACATCACTAATACCGGAACCTATTCCTGTGATATCTGTAATAATATCTGCTCCTTCTTCAAGAGCTTCATTATTTGTTTCATTTACCACCTTATCAATCTTTCCCTCAATCCTTATACCTTTCTGGTAATTTTCATTGTAACCAAACAGCTTTATATTATATATCTTTCCATCAGTGTTACGAATCGTATTACATATAATGTCTATTCTGTCTCCAACCACATTCGCCTTGCAGTAAAGCCTTGCCATCTTGTTTATTGTGTATTGCTTTGTAACGTATTCCTCACTCAGAACAAAAACCAACTCACTGTTATCCTTTATATTCTTATCACTTAATAACTCAGCCTTTATAAAATCATTTAAATCAATAATACTATTCTTCCCGCTTTCGTTTTCCTTCTGGAATGACTCACCATATGCAATTCCGAAACCACTATCTGACTGAAAATCTTTAGTAGTTTTATTCGCTTCATCTTCCGATTCATTTATTTTTTCTTCATCCTCTATTCCTGAATTCGTTTTTATCTGTTTGTTTCTTTGTTCAAGCTCTTGCATTTCTTTGCTTTCTTCATACTCTTTTACTTCCACCCTGCTTTGTGTTTTTCTAATCACCGGTACTGTTGCTTCCTGATCAGATTTACCGGCTTCTGATTCCTTATTATATAATTCCTCTATATCATTATGACTTTTTTTCCCGGCAAGACCGAAAAAATCTTTCTTATCTGACTTGATGTTTTTTCTTTCTTCATTGAAATTCATTTCCTTTCTTTCATATGCAGCAAATATCTCTTCTTTTGCCTGGCGCTTTTCATTGTTCGGAATATCAGGTATATCAATCTGAATTTTCTTTGTTTCCTCGATCTTCGGTTTATCACTCTTTAATTCAAACCATACAAAAACTGCAAACAATATAATTGCTGCCGGTAATAGCAATAGAAATAATTTCTTCTGCTTATCACTCATTACTTATAATTTCATTATTGATGATCTGCCAATCCTCAATTCTTGCGCCATGAGGATTTACCCTTGATCTTTCTACATCCTTTATTTCGAAATAACAATTTAAATACCTTTTTGACATGTATTCTCCCCTTGTTACATATTGTCTCCCATAAATAATTCCCTTAACCGGATTCACTTCATTACCAATTTTAATAGAATCAACCTGTACGCTCAGGATCAGAGAGTTTTCAACTATCTTAATATATATCTCCTGTTCCTCATAAGAATCTAACATCTTATTACGACAATTTCCAAGCACATTCAATCCCTCTTTTATATTATCCTCGTATGAGTTTTCATCAAAAGCATACCAGGTTCTGTAAAACGCTTTTATGAAAGCCTCATATTCGTATCCCCTAACCCTTGGACTTACTTTCTGAATGTTTGCTACAGTTACCTTGCCCGTTCTGTCCATCACGTATATTGTGTTTTTATACTTTTCTATCTCATTTCTGCTATACCAAATTATTACTACCACCAATGCAAAAGCAAAAATTATTACGATGGACGTAACCACTTTTACTAAGTTCATAGTTGCTTTTATACCCATTAGTGATTTCATGTTATTTTTTTCCTTTAGCTTGTTAATAATTTTTACTTTTCAAATCAATAATATTCAATTTCTCTTTCTGTAATTAGATAAGGCTCATCATATGAATCATATTTTAATCGCCACACCCAATTTTTTTTATTGTCAAATTTATATTCATACCTGTACGTAGAACTTACATTTCTACCATCAGCAGTTAAAAATTTATACTCAATAATATTTCTTTTTTTATCATAAGTGTAAACAACATTACTTTCCTGATTACCATCCGCTTTTAATGTTTTTTCCTTAATCATATTACCATATTCATCATAGGTTTTGTATAATATTGAAACCAGGCTACTATCTAAGAATATATTTTCCTCAATTATATTACCTTTTTCATCTGTTTTGTAAATACTCTTTTCAGTTCTTCCGCTTTTATATTCGCCATCACTTTCAATTAATTTACCCGCTTCATCATAGATATAATCAGTTTTCAACTTGATGCTGCTACCTTGTCCGTAATAAATTTTCTCAATAATATTACCTTCTTCATCGAAGTAAAGAGCTTTTAGAGCATTATAAGATTTAACTTTTTCTCCTTTTACAATTTTACCCTCCTTTTCCTCCGGGTTAAATCTTCTTTCCGTAATGCTTTTCACATTTCCTTTAAGGTTCATTGAATCAAGTGAATTTTTAATTCCTCCCTTTTCCGTGCAAGACATTGACAAAACAATTACTGTTATAACAAAAATTACTTTTTTCATGGTTTTATATTTTATTTTTTACCACCCGTGACCGAACTTGCAGCAGCTTTTAAAGCCAGTGTTGTTATTGCAACGACCTTTGTAAGAAAACCACCTGCATCTGTTTTTGCAACAAACTTACCTGTAATCCAAAAAGTGCTGACATAACAAACGATTAATATAACCTGGATACTTAAGGCTGAATGAGAATCCAAAGTATTAATATTTGAATTTGTTATAACACTCATCATTCCATTTGATACATGGTCTAATATATTTATTGTTGTTATTGAAAGCCCGACAGTAAGAGTTGTTTTAAACCATATTTCAAAAGTATTTTCAAAGGTTTTCAGCAGGCTAAACGCAAGAGCCAGTGAACCAAATATTAAAAGTATCTGAAATAAGTAAACAGCCACCCCCTTAATAACAGTCCTTAGTATTACAATTATTCCTTTTACTAAGCCTCCTACAATTATCTGTTGCATTCTGGCAGGATTTAACATATTTATTAGTTTTTCTAATCCTTTTGCTTTATATAATGCCAGCTGCTCACAATCAATCGAAGCTTTAAGCTCTTCAATCTTTTCTTTTTCATCTTCTGGTTTTCCTTTTATAAAATCTTCATAATCCACACAAAGCTGCTTATACGTGTATTCCTGAAGATCCGGTATTTCACTTTTTTCGTTAAGATCGGTAAGCCTTCCGTTATACTCCTTTAAAGCAACAATATCCATTTTTGTCATTTTATTAATTTCTCTCACCACATAAATATATCCATGGCTAAGAAGTGGATAAATTGCTATTAACATAAGTATTATTGCTCCTTTAATAAGCCTGTTAAAGTTTACAACAGGTTGTTTTTCCGCTCCGCTTTCATATGCCTTTAAGACATTATCCAGCCAGTCAAAAACAATAGAAATAATAAAACAAGCTGCGCCAATTATAAGAGCTATTTTTGACACATCTTTTATTAGATTATTTATTACCTGGGATGTTGCATCCCCTGCACTTAAAAACCATAAATCATCAATCATGTCTTTTTTTTTAACCTAAAACAATTTTAATTATATCCCATATAACAATAGCCACCATAGCATTAATTAATACCTGCCCAATTTCTCTGCCCCTCATTATAGCCCATGCCATAGCAATCAGGTAAAGCAATAGTATTATGTTTATAGCTTTGCTTGCAAGCTTCATAATTGCTTTCTGCCCTTTCTTTAACTTAACTTCATCAATTCCATGTTCATATTCAGGTTCATTATATAACGGTTTTCTATATTTTATTAATTCTAGTGTTTCTGTGCGTGGTAGAAATTCTGGCATCAATGGAGGAATTATTATCAGTTCCGCAATCTTTTCAATAGCCGCCTGGTTTATTTCACTTTGTAGAAGATTTGTTCTTCTTAAAATTTCAGTTATCAATTCATCAATATTTTCCACTATATCATTTAAAGCAGATTGCCGGTCCGCCGGATCCATCGCTAGTTTGCTTAATACTAATTCTGTTTGATCAAATACCCAGTTTGCCTTAATAAGAAGCATATCATTTCTTGCATCATATATACAACTATTTATATTGGTTTCATGTACTAAATTTGCCTTAATTCCCTCTAAAATATGATACTCCCGAAGCATGCAAACTACATTATCTGCCTGCTTTATAATATCTTTTGTTGTTTTTACATCCTTTATCCATTTGGCATTTTTTGCCATTTTCTGTAATTCCTCCTGAATTTTCACGCTCTTTATATACAGATCCTTGGTTGCTTTTGCATTTCTTATCAAGTTTGTAAAATATGGAATTAATATAGTTTCTCCCTGTCCGCTTGCATTGCCTATCTTAAGCAATACCACTATTATTAATAATATCACTGATTTATTCATCTTTCAGCTTTTTATTTTCTATAAATTTTTTAATAGCAATTGTCATATTTCCATACTCCTTGTAATACTTTTCCATTTCCACAACTTCGGCTTGTCTCGAAGTATATACCGCCTGTGCGAACTCGCTTACTTCAAGCCTTACTATCTTGAATGTATTTCCTAGCTTTAAGAATATTTCTCTGTAGTTTTTTCCTTCCTTTAGCGAAACCAGTGCCTCAATCTCCCCATCGCTCAGGGAAAGTGTTTTCTGCAGACTCTTAATCGAAGATCTATGCTTATTGTGTGATAATATGATTTTCGTGTCTGAATTAATAAGTATGCTGTCTCTGATTTTATCATCAAGCTTTTCAAGAAAATTAGCATTTTGAGCAGCAATAAATATTTCCCCTTCTTTTTTCCGCAACGTTCTAAACATATACCCGATAAAAGATCCCATATCAGGCTTTTCCAAAAAGTCCAAAGCTTCATCAATACCCAGGGTTTTACGAATACCCTTTAATGTCTGTACTTTCCTTAACACCAGGGTTATAATAAGGAAAATTACTATATTAAATGCCCTTGCGTTTATTTCTTCAAGATCAAACAATATTAACCTGTCATTAATAATGTTTATTTCTTCTTTTGCATTTAATAGCGACTTAAACTCTCCAACAGCAAAAGGCTTTAATGAATACTTTAAGTCGTTTATATCGATCAATGAAGCCTGTTCATTATCAAGATGGTTTTTTTTATAATATTCAAGGAATTTATAAAAACCCTCAAGATCAGGATGAGATTTTTCCTTATTAACTTTTTTATAATAATCTTCAACTATCTCCTGTAATATTGCAATTTCACTATTTTTAAAACCACCGGCATCACGCCATAATACTTTCAACCCGTCAACTACAATATTTAACTGTGTATATGTCTCGTCCTTTTCACTTTCGCTATACATGTAATTTCCTTCTGTGTCTTTCCTGCATAAAAAAAGATTAAACTTAAAGAGGTCCTTTTTTCCAGAATCATAATACAGGCCATTATTATATTCACAATTTCTCTTATAGCTATGACCAATATCTATCATAACAATATGGTTCCCCTGTGCAAGGCACTGTGTCAGATAATCATTTATGTAAAACGATTTTCCTGTCCCGGATGGACCAATAATTATTTTGTTCCTGTTATCCAATTCAGGATTATTCCACATTTCAAGTACAAAAGGATTTCCCATTGGCCGGTCACAGTAAACCAATCCTGATTTATGGCTCAAGTATGCAGTTTCTTTTGTAAAATAGCTTACAGCCCTTTCAACCGTTGTCATAAATAACCGGTAATTTCTATGAATATTACCCGGGGCTGATGTAAAAAAAAGATTGAAGTTATCGTAGTTTTCTATTATCGCATTACACCCCAGGTTGCGAAATGAATCAACACATAAAAGACTATACTTTTGCAACCTATCGAGGCTTGTGTCTGTTATAACAGCATTAACCTTAACATATACAGGAACCCTGTCATAACGCTCTATTTCTTCCACAAAATCATCAATTTCTTCCTTCTTGTACTTTGCTCCTTTTATTCCCATTGCCGCAGGAAAGCTTAATTCCCTTTCTTCGGTATTAAGTCTGTTTATTGTACTTTCCTTTCCAAGGATCGTTATACTTGTGTTTAAAATATGGTTTATCGGCAATCCCAAACCAACCGGGTACAAAAAACTTGTTTCATAATCAATATTGTTCTCAAAATCAATATTGTTATCGAAACTCCCCGGATGCTGACATTTGCTTTTTACCGAAACCCTGTTAATACTTGTTTCCTTAACAAGAGACACTACACTTACATATTTGTTTCCAACCTTAACATACTCCCTGTTTTCCGCCGGTGGCAATATCAAATCTTTATAATCACCTTTTGCCTGGCTATCAAAATCACATGATAAATATTCATACAGGCTTTGGCCAAGCTTATTATTGTCCATTCTGTAAAACTTCATATTGTCTATTGAATTAACCGAATTCTCAAAAGATATAATGTTCTTTTTTATTGTCCTTATTGACTTTTCAACTTTCTTGAAGGGTTTTTTAAACAAGAAATCTTTTGGCTTTAAATAAGTATTATTATTATAACCCGGCTTTATCTCAACGGAATTAAAATATATATACAATTTACAGTAATGGCGTAACAGACTCTTTTGGTTGTAATGATGATTATTATGCTTTGTTATAATGTTTTCTCCATAATATTTTTCATTCCGCTCCCCTTCAAAAAAGAAATCCATTTTATGTACTGTTGTTCCTTCAGGAAGAAACTTTATTGCTTTTATAAGCTGATCATTTACATCATTTATTTCCCTTATGGTTAAAGTATAAACCTGTGGCAATATCACATCATAACCTATAATTACAGTACCATCACCGTTAATTAAACAGTTTTCCTCGATCTGCTGAATATGAAATATTTTAGACCAGGTTATCATTTTTCCAGGTTTTCAAATACATTATCTGCCAGGATATCTTTTGAAGAAGAATTCTTCACCATTAAAGAATTTATATAGTCCGGCACTCCCTTTCTTTGTTCCTGTTGTACTTTTTTAATTAAAATAACAACGATAAACAAATAAACAACGAACACTGGAATGTTTGCCAGACCAAGCACAATAGCAACAACAAAAAGCAACATAAAATACCACACCCTCAATCCCATAATCCGGACTGATTTGTTCAGGCTATTGTAATTATTGTTTTGACTCTTTTCGTCCACCGACTTATAAAAACAAACCCCATATTATGGAGATCACAACGAGACCTATTACATAGCCGATTCCGTAATTTTTTGCATTCGGATGGTTGGTCATAATATTATACACAACAAATACACCTGAAATAATAGCAACCAGCATTAATACTACTTTTACTATTTTCTTGATTGAGTCACTTGCATCATCAACTTCATCTTCAAGATCATCAAGGCTGAAATCTTGTGCAACTGCCGTCGACGAACTATACTTAATGGGAATAATAGCTAATCCTGAACTAACCAAAAACAAAGAGAGCATAATTCTTACTAACCATAATTTACTAAATTTTTTCATGATTTTCATTTTTAAGATTTAACATATTTAAATATTCACTGAAATTTATATTCTCTAATTTTTCAATCTCTTTAACTACTGTTCTGCTCTCTTTTAATTTCTCAAACCTTAGCACATAATCTACAATTTCATTATACTCTACACCCCTGCCTACATTTACTATCTTTATAAGTTGTTCCTTATCCTCTTCGCTAATTAAACTAAGATTTCCATCTTTAGATCTTTTTTCCTTCGGCTTGTTTTTTTTAATCCCATAGACATATATTACAGCACAAATTGTATATATTGCACCGCACAATAACAGGAAGGGAACAGATTTATTTATAGGCATTAGTTATCTTATAAAGCGGGGGAAAGTACTAATATAAATGTTTATTATTTGCAAATAATACAATTAATGGTTAACAAAATATTAACATACCCGGAAGTAATTAATTTAATTAATAATTATTTAAAAAAAAGTTGAAAACCTATCTGAATTTTGCCGTAAAAACAAACTAGATTACCAGAGCGTTTTACACATAAAAAAAAACAGATAAACAATACCCGAATACTTTAAAAAATTTGCCAGAGTTATATAGCTTTGATGCCAAGATAGAGAGAACATTTAGAATATCTTTTAATGAAAAATATTAGTGATCTTAAACTGAATAAAACCCAGACAAAAAACCTTTTTACAAAAGGTTCTACAGATCCTATATCTTACGATAACTCTAAAACAAAATTAGTTTTACTTGACAATACCCCTGAACATTTTGATATTGGAGTTTTAAAAACCCCCCTAAAAACCATCATGGTCCCTAGCAATATTAAAAAAGTTCTTGAAACAGGTATGCCATGTCTTTTGTCGCATGATACTGAAAACATATTACTTGATTATGATTTTTCACTTGACAGGCCAAGGGCTTTTACCGATAAATATACTATGCCTGATACTTACCTTAATTTTGATCTTAATAAAGGGTATTCATCGCTTGTACATAAGAACATACATGATAAAGCAGCCTTTTCTTTATTTGCCGCAATCATCACAGGTACATCCCTGCCAAATGATATAAGTAATATAAAAACGCCCCCGGAGGTACTTGTTCCTTACCTGGGAGCGCTTGATATTAAAAATGAAGATAAAATTGCTCTATCCCATTTTTTAAAGATTGATAAATCTGAACTTAAAGGAACAATCAAAAAAGATGATTCCATAAATAAACCCAATATCAAATTTTCCAACATTAATGCCGAGAAAATTGCTGATCACATTGCCGGATTGTCTAATGCTGCATTCAGAGATATTTGATCTGCTTTAATAATCCTTAATTAATTTCTGTATATCCTTTTATCAAATTCGAAAGGTTCTATCTTTTCGATTTTACATTTTTTAATATCAGAGTGATTAGGATTCAATAAATAGTTATATTCTCCTTTAACAATAACAGATGGCACTTTCAAAACAAGGTGGGAATTTTGTCGTAAAAATTCTGTCCCAAATTCCACAGTTTCCTTTTTATAGGGTCTGAATTTTGTGGGAATGTTCCAACCAGGCACCAAAACCTTGCCAGGAACTTCTTTTATTTCAATATTATCAGGAAGGTTAATGGTAATAACAACTAAATCCGTTGGTAAATCTTGATAATCGGTAAGATGGATAAGTTTTTCCCAAGCTGCAAGAGAGATACTTTCAGATGCATATACAACCCTATACCCTTTTTCGTTCCATCTACCCGAACCGTATATGCCACCTAAGCCATCAAGATTAGCATGGGTTTTATTTACAATTCTATAAATCTTCATTTTATCCTTTTGAAATTACATCAAACCACAACATTAGGCAACAAACCCGTGTTCAATAGCATTAAGCTCGTTTAATAATAATTCAATCCCTGTATATGAACCAAGATAATGTTTTGGTTCGATGCCGCCAAGAACAATGTTTTTATTGTCCATCCAACGGATAAATTTATCTTTATCACCAAATACTTTAAACCCTGTAAAGTATAACTTGCCAATAAGCAATACTTTCTCTGAAGGATCAAAAGGTAATTTTTCATGTGGCCTTTTAAGCTGTATTGATCTTGGTGATAGATTAATATACCCGCTTAATTCTTTCAAGGACATATTAATATCTTTAAGAATTGTGTAAAGTACCTGTTTCGGAATCCCTTTTCTCGTTTTGGCTTCCTTTATAAGCTCTTCTTTTGATTGTTTAAGTTCAAATGTTTCCATAACACGAATATATTCGTTATATTATACGCAAATGTACGCATTTTTGTTACAAAAAACAATATAATTGTAGAAAAATTAAAATTGTGGTCACGGGCTTGCAACATCCTGAACAATAAATTTCCCAACATTAATGCCGGGAAAATTGCTGATCACATTGCCGGTTTATCTAATGCGGTGTTCAGAGGCATTTCAAATCTACTGTAATAATCCTTAATTACCTTCTGTATATCCTTTTCATTTTCCCTATAAAAATTCTCCAATATAGCAGAATATACATTTAACTGTGATTCTCCAAGAGCATCAGCAAG
>SDBT01013718.1_pt1 | contig 12959 bp, 7 predicted proteins | sample 2277101 | NCBI WGS metagenome assembly SDBT01 (sample SAMN10404973, study PRJNA504765) | marine sediment metagenome | isolation source: marine sediment core GS10_PC15, 103 cmbsf | place: Arctic Ocean: Southern Knipovich Ridge | collected 2010 | reverse complement strand
AATGACGGAAATTAAGATGAGCAAAACGATAAAAACAGAATCCAGAATACAGGAGACAGAATACAGTATGTCACTGCGAGCAGGAGATTTCGCAATCGCGGGATTGCGTTACCTGCACGATCATTTCGGAGCGGCCTTTAAGAATATATCCTTAGATTTCGCCGCTTCCTTGCGAATAGAGGAGACTATTTCGCGCGCAGTCTTATTCTTCCACTCTCTTGTTATCTGGGCCCTGATTTTGTGCAGATCCTGCATGAATTTTGGTTCTTTTACAGCCAACTTAGCTCACCTCTTCAGGAGAACAAATGTCTATTTGTATAAAGCCATGTTCTTTGTTCACGGCATTTACGCCAATACGCGTTTTATGTCTTACAATATGCTTGAAGTTCCAGCTTACCATAACCGGGATCTTATGCACTGTGGCAATAGCTATATGCAAGGCATCAGGCAGGTATTTGTGAGGTATAATATCTCTTTTAATATACATTTGAGCAAGGTTTTCGCATTCCTCGGTAGTAAGAATCTCTTTGAGTCTGCGTCGTTTAACGGCGTTAAGAAGTTTCTTGCGGGTCGTTGGATTCGGTGTCCTTTCGACCTCGGCAATGACAAGGTCAGAAGCATACATGCTGTAGTTGTTCTTACGCGCTACTGCAAAAAAGTTTACCGTTGCTTCTCTCATCCAGGGTGCATCTTCCGCATAAAGTCCATTTATGACCGATGTGTCTATGTAGATGCGCATAAATTTGCCCTGCCTACAAGCATAGGTTTGTCGATAGTCGACTTTAGCAATGTTTCGACGCGGTCTGTCATTTTAATACCTTCCTGGAAGGATATATTAAGGGCCCGAGAAAGTCAACAGGAAAAACTCGGGAGACGGAAGGCAGAATACAGGATACAGGAGACAGTCCTTGGGACTCCTTACGGAGAATACAGAAGACAGAATCCAGAATCGAGAATCCAGAAGGCGGCTTGAATAATGAATAACGGAGCGATATACGCAATACGATATACGCAATACGCAATGCGCGATACGCAATACGATATACGCAATACGAGACACTAATGGAAACGACTTGTACGGACAATATGGCAGAGACGATCGCGGCAAGCGCCGCGCAGCTTAAGGAACGAATGGACCTTCATCATAAGCTGATAGCCGCAGCGTTTGGCGCTGAAGACCTCGACAATACGATTATAGACTTTGACGACAACAGCCGGCTGCGGCAGGCATTATACGAGACGATAGAGACGCTTGAGGAAACGAAAAAAGCGTTCAAGTCGAAAAGACTTGAGATATTGAGGAAGAGACTAATAAAAGTTCTAATGGAGACAAAGTAACCAAGAACTAAAAACTAATAACTAATAACTAAAAAAGACAGGTATGTCTTACGATCTTTGACTCCTTGGGGAGTGTGAAGAAAGTGAAGGCGTAACTCGGGACCGCTAACAGCCCGGTTATGCCTTCTTTTTTTTAACGGCGGCGAACGCCTGAACCATTTGAGAATAAAGGTGATAAAATGACACGCAACGGCACATATGTATCGAAAGTATTAGCGGCGGCATTGCTGACGGCGGCCATGGCGGGCAATGCCTTTGCCGACTTTACTATTGGGCCGGGCGAGACCTGGACGCTTACAGCGGGCGAGACCTTTACCATCGACGGCAACCTTACGATAGATGCAACCGGGACGCTCGATGCCTCCGCAGGCGGCACGAACATCATCCTCAACGGCAACTGGACAAACAACGGAACATTTACCGCCGGCGATGGTACGGTCACCTTTACTAATACACCAGCAGTTTTAGCTTCAACTATTACCGGTGCCACGACGTTTAATAACCTGACCTGTACGACGGCTTCCAAGCAGCTTACCTTCGAATCAGGCGTAACTCAGACCATCAACGGCACGCTGACGCTGAACGGCCAGGCCGCCGGTACGAGGATACAACTGCGCTCTACGAGTGCCGGCACGCGCTTTACGCTCGATGTTACAGCCGGTGCGCAGTCGGTCGATTACGTGGACGTTATGGATTCCCAGGTGTCAACTAATGATATTGTTGCTTTAGATTCGGTCAACTCGGGCGGTAATGACGATGCCGAGGCCTCCCCTCATTGGGCATTTGGCGGGGCAATCCTGGATATGCGAAATACCGTCGCTGACGATAACGGGGGAAGTCTCTTAGCCGGCGAGACCTTGACCTACACTATCATCTTGAATAATAATGGCGGCACATCAGCCACCAATGCAGTGATTACCGACTCTATACCTGCTAATACGACCTATGTTGCTAATTCCACTACTTTAAGCGGCGCCCCTGCGGCCGACACGGGAGGAAATAGTCCTCTGTTATCGGGCCTGAATGTTGGTACTCTCAATTCCGGGGCCACGGCTACTGCCACCTTCAAAGCAACCGTCAATAATGACGTAGTTAGCGGGGCTGTCATCAGCAACCAGGCCAGTGCCCTGGCGGATGGCCTGAGCAACCCGGAACTGTCCGACGAACCCAATATTGACAGTGACGGCGATACCGTCCCGACCAATGAAAACGACCCGACCATTATTGTCGTAGAGTCTGCTGCGGTCGTTAATGCTCTAAAGACCGTAACCGATATGACCGGCGGCAGCCCGGTCGCCATTGGCGATACATTACGCTATACGATTGTCATTAACAATGTCGGCAATGCCGCCGCCACAGGCGTGGTGTTTACCGATATTCCCGATACCGATACTACCTATACAGCCGGGACCATTACTCTGGCAGGAGTTGCCAAGACCGATGCCAGCGGTGACGATGAAGCAGATTATAATGTTACCACTGCAAATACCATTACGGTTAGTGTCGGCACCATTGCCGCAGGCAGTTCGGCAACAATTAAATTTGACGTTACAGTTAATGCGGTAGCGGATGGAACGCTTATTTCCAACCAGGGAACCGTCACCATCGGCAATACTCCGAATAGATTAACAGATGCGGATGGAAATGCCTCGAATGGAAATCAGGCGACAACCACCGTAGTAGGATCGCAGCCTATCCTTGCTCTTATCAAAGATCTTACTGATTTGAATGGCGGGAGCGTTGAGGCGGGTGATACGCTTGTGTACACCCTAACGTTCAGCAACACCGGAACTGCTGCTGCCACCGGTGTGGTGATTACCGATACGCCCGATACCGATACCACCTATACGCCCGGAACTATTACCCTGGCAGGAGCTGCCCAGACCGATGCAAGCGACTCTCCTACTGATGAGACAGATTATAATGTTACAACTGCAAATACCATTACGGTTAATGCCGGCGACGTAGCTGCCGGAGACAGTGTTACCGTAACCTATGAAGTGACTGTAAATGCAGTTGGCGCAGGTACCGAAATCACCAATTCCGCTCAAGCCGATGATACGGATGCAGCCGTAGCTGCAGTCAGCGATTCAGTTACAGTCGACGTGGGAGGAGCTGACGGTGTAGCAGGATTTACAGGCAGGCTATACCTGGACCGCGACCAGGATGATACCTATACCGCAGGCGAGGAGTTAGCAGGGTGGACTATAGAATGTACCAATAGCTGTGGAAACACCTATCAGAGTACCACAGATGCTTCGGGGAATTATGTTTTACAGGGCGTGTCTACGCCGGAAAACTATACTGCAAAATTCTACAATGCTGCTGGAACGCAGTTTGGCGGCGATCTTGTCGTGGGTACTGTTAATCCCGGTCATTATGAGGTCAATCAGAATTTACCGGTAGACCCGTCAGGATATGTGTACGATTCAGCGACCGGCCAGATTGTTGCAGGAGCCCAGGTAGCGCTGTACGAGTCAGGCGTCCTGGTTCCCGCCGTTGACCTCTTCGGAACACCCAACCCTCAGCCCACGGATGCATTGGGATTTTATCAATTCCTGTTCCTTAACGCCACAGTACCTCCGAATAAGACATTTGAAATCAGGGTAACTCCGCCTGCGGGATATATCTTATCTGCCAACTATCCACCAGTTGTCAATGATGTGACCGCCGGACTATTGACCATTACCCCCGCCGGTAATATTGATGCCCCGGCTGCCGGATTCGGTAACGTAGATGATAAGAATGCACCGCCCTTTAATATTGTCGGCGGCCTTGGAGCTCTGTATCGATATAGTTTCTTTATCGAATATGGAGCTGGTGAGTTTGGAGAAGTTTTGCAAAACAATATACCACTTGACCCACTCAACAGCAGCTCTCTTAGAATCACCAAAGACGCCAACAAGAGAACTGTGGCTGTCGGTGACATTGTGACCTATACCGTAACGATAGAGAACACCATGGCCGGCGATGTTTCAGACGTTATACTCGAAGACCTCATCCCCGCGGGATTCAAGTACTTACGCGGCAAGGCCATTCTCGATGGTGCAGCGATAAGTGACCCAACTGGAACCAGGCCCGTAAGCTTCGATATAGGAACCGTTGCCGCCGGGGCGACAAGAACGCTGAAATACCAGCTCATTGTCGGTGCGGGTGTAAGCTTCGATGAGTACAAGAATGTCGCGCAGGCAAGACACACCAATGGAACAGCCCTATCCAACACCACCACGAAGAAGGTCTACGTTGTCCCCGATCCGCTCTTCGATCTGGGAACGGTAATCGGTAAGGTGTTCGGCGACAGGAATGAAAACGGCATTCAGGATAAAGGTGATGAGCCTATCGGAAACGTAAGAATTGTCACCGAAGAGGGAACGATCATAACCACCGATAAGAACGGTATGTATCACCTTGCCGGCGTCGAGCCGGGAATGCACGCGTTCAAGATAGACGTCAGAACGCTGCCTGAAGGCGCCAGCCTGACCACGGATGAAACCGCAGTGATGGATGTCTATCGCGGCATGCTGCATAAGGTCAATTTCGGTGTGAAACTTACGCAAATCCCCGATGCGCGGCAAATGCCGTTTGAAATCGATATGAGCCAGGACGCTCCAAGTCCGCGCCTGAACGTCTCGCTATTCGACAATGAGCTTGTTATCAAAGACGGCAAACTGGCCAAACCCGCGGTATTCGGGATATTCACCAACTACCAGCTCTTTATCGAGAAGTGGAAGCTGGAAATATTAGACAAGGACACGAAGTTCGTGAAAAAGATGTTCGAAGGAACCGCCGACAATATCTCCGATCCGATTCACTGGGACGGTATAAGCAGGCATGGAAGCTTGATCAGAACCGACAGAAGTTACGCTTACAGATTGACCGTGACCGGCTCCAAGGGAAAGAAGGATGTGACGAAGGAAGCAGATATAGCAGTCACAAGCTACGATTCGCAGGTTGCAGGTATTGACGACACCGGGAAGTCCGAGAAAGACAGGCAAGAGCAATACAAGCAATGGCTGGAGCAGGAAAGCAAGGTAAGCAATCTGGAAAAACAAACGATCCGGATAGAAGGCCAGACGGTTAGAATCACAGGGTCGAAGTATCAGGTTGTTAGGATACTAAAAGGCAACAAGCTCCAGGCGGAGCTTCCGGTGGTAGAGTCCTCAGGCCTCAGAGCTAAAGACCTGCTGACAGGTAGGACCGCCGGGCAACCGCAAAAGCAAAGCGAGCTTGAAGTTATTCTGCCAAATGGCGAATACGATCTGCAAGTCAACGGCAGTGGCGTCGCAACTTCAGACACCGCAGTTGTCACGGATTCAGGCAGCAAGTCATTCAGCAGCTCACCGGCGAGCGACGGTCAGACTTACACCCAGCACATCCAGGTCGGCGACGACTATATGTTCCTGGTAGCTTTGGGTGACGGTAAAGTGGGTTACAGCTTAGATAGTGGAAATATTGAACCGCTTCAGGACGACGACAGATATGAGGAAGGTTTCTGGTCGGAAGGCAAGCTGGCCTTCTACTTAAAGGGCAAGGTTAAAGGTAAATACCTGGTTACCGCAAGCTTCGATTCCGAGCGCGATAAGATAGAGTTGTTCAGGAACCTCGACCCCGATAAGTACTATCCGGTCTATGGAGATGACTCCAGTGTCAACTACCAGGCCACCAATACGCAGGGTATGCTATATGCCCTGGTTGAATGGGACAAGTCCTCAGCGGTTTGGGGTAATTACAACACAGCCTTTACGGATACCGAGTTTGCCCAGTTCAGCAGGAGTCTTTATGGCGGCAAGGTCGATTTCGAGAGTCTCTCAACTACCAAATTCGGTGATCCGGAGTCAAAACTGGTCGTCTTCAGAGCGCAGGCCCATCAAAAGGCGGCCCACAACGAGCTCTTGGGCACCGGCGGATCTCTGTATTACCTTAAGCACAAGGACATCATCGAAGGTTCAGACAAGATTGCAGTCGAAGTCAGGGATAAAACTACAGGATTAGTGCTCTCGACAACCAGTATGCAGGAAGGCATCGACTACGAAATAGATTACTCGAACGGCAGAATCACCTTCTGGCAACCGGTCTCTCATGTGACCAAATCAGGCTCGATTATCTCCAGCAACCTTCTGGATGGCAATCCTGTCTATGTTGTCGTCGATTATGAATACGAGGTGAGAGACAGGTTCGATGAAATGACGGTCGGTGTCCGCGTTAAGCAGGCAATAACTGATAATGTGGTCATTGGCGGCACCTATGTTGAAGAAGATCAGACTAAAGAGACCTATAAATTGGAAGGTGTCGATGCTACCGTTTACTTAAGCAAAGACATCAAGGTAATCGCCGAATATGCAGAAAGCGAATCCGAAGCCACCGGCAGCTTTATCTCAACCGATGGCGGCTTGAGTTTCACCGAGCTTCCTACAGCCGAGACTTCCACAGGCAGAGCTTACGGCGTTAAAGGTGCGGCGAATCTGTTTGATAACAAGCTTGGCATAGAGAGTTACTACAAACGGCTCGATAACGATTTCTCCACCTCCGCGACAAGCTCCCAGCAGGGCAAGGAACTCGCCGGCATCAGCGGTACATACGACCTGTCCGAAAAAACCAGAGTCTCCGTGTCACATGATGTCCAGAAACTTCTCAAGGACGGCAATCCTCAAACCCAGCTTCAGATAGGTGCAACCAAAACGGCGACGTCTTCTGCTCAGATTGTCCATGATAGTGACAAGCTGAGGCTAACCGGTGAATATCGTCATCAGGAAGTAAAAGAGCGAAAGAGCCAGTTTGAGTCCGAAACTAACAGGGAAGAAGATACTGTAGCGGTTAGGGCGGATTATAAGCTGACGGAAAAGACTATTGTCTCAGTGGAGCAGCAGTCGACGATATCCGGTGAAAGCAACAATGTGACTTCCGTTGGCATAGAGACCAAGGTCACCGATTCTATTGCCCTGAGAGCCGAGGAGGTCATAGGCAGCGAGGGTACCGCTACCAGCATCGGCGCAACTGCCAATGTCGGTGGTAAGCTTGATATCTCCGGCGATCTGACGAGGACTGACTACAAGAATGGCCATGTTGGCAATACCGCGGCTGTGGGTGCCAGCACCCAGTTGAATGAGAAGACTGAGATTCACGGCACCTTCGCGCAAACCGAGGCGATGGACCAGAGTAAAACCTCATCAATGACCTTTGGCTCCAAGAGAAAGATTAATGACGAGCTGGAATTTACAACGGATAACACCTTTGCATCTTCAGGAGATAGAAATACTATCGGCAGACGCTTTGGTTTCCTGAGAAACAAAGATGGCCGAACGCTGGAAGGTACCTTTACAAGAGAGCAGTCTGAAAGCTCAACTGAGGTATCGAACTCCAACATCTTTGGCCTCTCCGGCGATATTAATGATAAATGGGCATTTTCAGGAAGCTTCGAACGTGGAAAAGTGCAAAATCACGATGGGACGCGAGCTACGAGAAATGCAGGAGGCATTGGCTTGGGGTATGTTGATCGGGACGAAGAAACCGGCGAAGTAAACCTTAAAGCATCAGTCAAGACAGAGTTGCGCTTCGACGATGGAAATGAAGACAAGAAACAATATCTCATATACACAGCAATCGAGGGCAAGGTGAATCCCGATACGACACTCTTCGCCAAGGCGAATCTTTCTAAGACTGAAAACACCACAACGGACAGAACTGACGCTCAATACAAAGAGCTGGTGTTCGGTACGGCTTATCGGCCAATTGATTTTGATTGGCTCAACCTGTTGGCCAAATATACCTATTTGGAAGATGATTCACCAGTTTCTCAGATAGGTGCGCGTGATATTGAGCATGAAAAAGCACACATCTTAGCAGGTGAAGCAGTATTCGATGTAACTGATAAATGGCAGTTGACAGAAAAATTAGCTTACAAGACTGGAAGGGAAAAGGTCAGTGGATTTGACTTCACTAAAGCTCAAACCTGGCTCTGGGCAACCAGACTTAGCTACAAGATGGATGAAAATTGGTACATCTCAGGAGAATACAGACTTTTGACCCAACAGCAGGCCAAAGACAAAAAGCACGGCTTCCTGCTTGAGCTGACCAGAGAGTTGGATAAGAATTTCCTGTTTGGTGTCGGATACAACTTCGCAGATTTCAGTGACGACCTGGCTCACCAGGATTACTCGGTACAGGGGCCGTACCTGAGAATGACATATAGGTACTAATGGCATGGTAAACAGACTCTTGAAAGAGATGGCATTATGGAAGAGAGTGCAAATAAGCCTGTTGTGCTTGTAGTCGATGATGATGCAATTGTACGAATGGTGGTTTCCAACATGCTCCGCAAAGAAGGATTCGCACCCCAGGTGGCTGTCAACGGTAGAGAGGCTATTGACAAAGCCGAAGAGTTGCTGCCGGACGTGATACTTATGGATGTAAATATGCCTGAAATGGAGGGATTCGAAGCATGTGAACGTCTTAAGTCGAATGCTGCTACTGAGAATATCCCTGTTATCTTTATGACCGCATTAGATGATGATGTCGACAGGGTCAAAGGCTTTGACGTCGGCGGAGAAGATTACATTATCAAGCCCGTCAACTACAAGGAATTGCTGGCCAGGACCAAAAGGTTCATCCAAAAGGGCAAACCTGCACCTTCTTCAACAGTTCTGGCTCAATCTCTCGATAACTGTCTGCATTTGGTGGAGGAGCTTCTTGAAGAATTCGATTTGCCGAGCGACGCTCAGAAGACGGCACATCGGTTGGCCTCAGATCTTCGTGCCGCGGCAGGAGCGATATGAGACCATCAAGATGAAATCGTATGGTTGAGAAGGTAGCTGCAAAACGATTAAGTCAGTCGTTTATGCTCGCTGCGCTTTTAGCAGGAGCGTTTTACCTGGTATACCGCGCAATATATACCGTCAACTATGATGCATTATGGTTTTGGCTGCTGTTTTACATTGCAGAATTGCACGGTCTCGTAGAGTTTTTTCTTTTTTCTTTTGACGTGTGGGAACCGCAGCATCCTCAAGACAAGTCTGCCCCGAAAGGCTTAACGGTTGATGTTTTTATCTGTACTTACAATGAAGAATCCCAGCTACTGCGAAAGACCATTATGGGTGCTGAAGCTATCGACTATCGACATACTACATATGTTCTTGATGACGGCCGAAGAGATGAAATCAAAGAGCTTGCCGAATCATTCGGTGTGAAATATATCACCCGATCCGACAATCTTCATGCCAAGGCGGGAAATATAAATAATGCCTTAAAGCACTCTAATGGTGATTTCATCGCTATCCTTGACGCAGATCATGTGCCGCTGCCGGATTTTCTCGATAAAATGCTCGGCTATTTCGATGATCCGAAAGTCGGTTTTGTGCAGTCACCACAGACGTTCTACAACTTCGACGCCATCGAGGAGAATGTAGATTGCGAACTCGGTAAGCAATGGGAAGAAGCGGAGATCTTTTTCCATCTTACAATGCCCGGAAAGAATAAATGGGGCTCGGCATATTTTTGCGGAACCGGAGGCATTCTTCGGCGAACCGCTCTGGATGAAATCGGCGGATTTGCCACCGAGACGATTACCGAAGATATACATACCGCAATGAAAATACACAGCCGCGGATGGAAATCGGTTTACGTGGCCCAGCATCTGGCTTCAGGACTGGCCCCTTGTGATCTGGCCGCATATCACACTCAACGCACCCGCTGGGCAGTGGGTAATCTTCACGTCATGTTCTGCTCTAATCCGCTTACCCTGCCCGGCCTTTCCTGGCAGCAGCGTTTGAGCTATTTGAGTTCGACATTTCACTGGACCTGCGGATTGCGAAAGCTGGTATTCTATCTGGCGCCGATACTGATGCTTCTATTTGGAATATACCCTATCGCCGGATTTAACGGCAGATTCGTCTTATTGTATATCATTCAGCTTTCAATGCTATTGATCACCTTTAAGGTTATTTCCAGAGGTCGCGGCAGTATCTTTCGGGAGGAGTGCTTTAGTATGATGAACTTCTGGATATTCACTTCGGCATTCATAAGGGCTTGTCTGAGGATCAAAGCTGGAAAGTTTGAAATCACCGACAAGTCCGGAAGCAGCCACTTTTCGTTTACCTCGATAAAGCCACAGCTTGTCCTGTTGGCAGTGAGCGTGATCGCGGTCACATGGGGCATGTTAAGGTTGCTTTATGGTACTGTCACAGAACCGCTGGGAGTGTATATCGGTTCATTCTGGTGCCTTTGGAACGCGGGCTTTGCGTTGTGGGTGATGATGACGGCTACCAAACCTGCCAAGAATGAAGGTCAAATCCGGTTCGCAGACCATATACCCTTGCTTTACAGTCGGGACGGCAGCGGCCAGCAACTTGCTTTGAGTGACGAATACGGGACAGATGGAATGAAAGCGGTTTTCTACGAGCGGATGGAGCCCGGCCTGCAACTCGATGCGACTATTATACTGCGGTTTTTCAGGCTGCCTGTCAAAATAGAAATCGTAAAGGAATACGACCGAAAGACAGAATATCAGTCAATACATTGCTATGACATTCGGTTTGTCGAAATTGATCAGACCTGTATCGACATGCTGAATACCCATACCATGCTTTATACCGCTCCGAGATTGTTGGACTATTTGAGCAATAGTGGAAAGAAGATGCTCTATCAGGATTCATTGAGTTGGCTGCTTCCGAGAAGACGTTGCCGAGGGCGTATCGATTTCCCGGTCACCTTTGATGTCGAGCATAATACCTGGACACATTCCCGCGTCGAGTCTCTTTCGCTTGATGAAGCGGTATTATTTCGCGAAACCCCTCTCAAACAGCAGCGAGACCATCGCTTCATAATAGCTACTCCGCTGGGAAAGATTCGAGGCTCAGCGGCTGTAATATCAAATACTCCAACAAAGTTTCATGGCGGTGATGTCTGGCGATCAAAGATCAGATTTGAATCTATCGAACAGCAGGATGAGCAGATCCTCCGGAGATACGCCGATGTCTAAAACACTGACTATAAGAACAAAACTGTTCACGGCGATGATTGTTGCCGCATCGGTCTTGTTAGTAACGACTTCGGCGGTCTTCACGGGTATTTATAAGGATTTGATCTTCCTGCGTCGTGTGCAGTCCAAAACTGTGACAGTCGACCAGGCTGCTATCGACAGGCTGACCGAAGCCGCTGAGAAATCCTTCGAGACAAGAGAGCAATATCAAACACTGGATATTCTCGAGGAGCATAAAGCATACGGAAATGCCGAAAAAGTTCTTCGCAACATGATGAAAACCGATCCCACTGCCGGCTCGAAACAAAAGATATCGTTTTCAAGAAATCAAATCATATTACGGCTGGCCCGTAATTCATTCAAAGCAGGATGGCTTGATAAGGCCATAGACAGATACAATCAATATCTTCTGGCGGTTCCTGATAATTACGATGTGCGGGGCGAATTTGCCGGAATTCTTCTTGCGGCAGGCAAAAAAGACCAATCTCTTGAACAATATCAAAAGCTTGTCAAATTGCAGTCCGATCGAATTGAATGGCTGTTATTATTAGCCTCGGCAGCCACAAGCGGCTATGACAAAGAGACAGAGAGTGGGCAAAAATATATTACTATCGCAGATGGCGCCCTTCGCAAAGCCTTATTGCTTGACGAAGATCCGTTGATATACAAAAAACTTGTCCAGATACTTTCCTGGCAGGAACAACACGATCAGGTTCTGATATATCTTAGGAAATGTCCGCCGCTGGGTTTGGATGAGCCTGAATTCTGTAGAATGTTCGCAGAGGCTGTTGCTTCGGGGGCTGAGTGTAATGATGATCAAGCCAAACACATTGTCAGCCTTGCCAAACAGGGCCTTGCAACCCTCGATATACCTGTCGAATTACTTGCCGCCCTGGCTCGTGCTATGAGGCAATTGCAGCAGGAAGATCTTGCGATAGAACTCTTTGAAAGAATAGTCGACAGAAATCCGGCTGATCACATGGCTCGATATGAGCTGGCAAATCTGTTCCACAATACAGGTAAATATTTACAGGCGGAAAAGCATTATGAGATTTTACTTGAAGTAACTAAAGAGCAGAAATGATATCGGAAAGAGTCAAAATCCTGTTGTTAGTAATCTTGCTAATAACGACCGTTGCATTCAAAGCCACCGGTTCGGATTCAGATGTCGAGCCGCCCAGAAGAATACTTTTGCTGCAGGCAGCTCGTAACTCAGTTCGGGCGGAAAATTACGAGCCTGCCGTTCAGCGATTTAAAGAGTATTTAGCGTTAGAGCCTGCCGATGGGCAAGTGGCTCTGGAATTGGCGGTCTTACTTTATCAGCTTGGTAAAAAAGATGCCGCAATTGAAATATGCAATGGTGCTATTGAACAATTAACCGTTCTTTATGAGGATGACCCTGGCAATACGGAGATTTTGTTGCAGCAGGCTCACCTCACGCGTTGGATTAGAGATTTCAAGCAAGCGGATCTGTGGTACAAGCGTTATCTTGCCATTAAACCTCATGACAAGCAGGCACGACTGGAGCAGGCACGGCTGGCAGGCTGGGACTTGCGCTATGATGATGCTATTGACTATTACCGCGAAATGGTCGGAGATTTTCCGCAAGATCTGCGATATGAATTGGAGATGAAGGCAAAACATAATA